>Ga0209639_1000173_pt1 | contig 100159 bp, 92 predicted proteins | sample EPASupsiteHSE605_FD_187268 | JGI IMG/M metagenome (GOLD analysis project Ga0209639, IMG submission 187268) | Bioremediated contaminated groundwater from EPA Superfund site, New Mexico - Sample HSE6-05 (SPAdes) (version 2) | ecosystem: Environmental > Aquatic > Deep subsurface > Groundwater >...
GTTAGAGCCTCTAATGCCGGCTCAACGCCGCCATTTCGGCTCGTCACTCCCGCTTCGCACCGCCTTCGCGTCGCCGAAGAATTTTTTCCGCTGTCCTTATGAATTACAAAACGCAGTTGAGCAAGGTTTGTTTTGCAATTTATTAAATAAATTTAAATGATCCTCAATTTCTCTGATTGATAAAAATTTCTCTCTTACAAGTTCTTTACCGTTTTTGCCCATTTTTTCTGCTTCATCGGGATGTTCTAAAAGATAAAGAGTTTTTTCTGTTGCTTCCTTAATGTTTGTTACAAGGAAACCGTTTTCTCCATCTTTTACTTGAATTTTAATCCCTCCGACTTTTCCGCCAATAAGAGGTTTGCCTTTCCATAAGCCTTCTGCTACTGTCAGGCCAAATCCTTCTTTTAAAGACTTTTGAAGTATTACATTTGCAGCATGTTGAAATGCATTTACCCCGACATCTCCAACATTATGAAAGTTTGTATAAACGTTAATATCAAAGTCTTCGCCCACTTTTCTCATAACGCGGTCATAAACAATCCAGCCTTCAGGATCATCATTGGCCATACTTCCTACCATAACAAGCTGAAGCCCTTTAATGTCAATATTGGCATGAGGTCTGTATTTAATATTTCTGTACACATCAATAACGCCAAGAGGATCTTTCCAAGGATCAAATCTTGAAACCTGAGTTATAATAGGCCTGTTTGGATCAACATTATAACTCCGCATAAGCTTGTCAACTTCATCTTTTGCCATTTCACTGTTTTTGGGACTTAACGGGTCGATGGACGGAGGTATAAAAGTGATATTTTTAAGTTCAGTTCCATCTTTTACAAACTCGTCAAGAGTAAAAATTACTGCATCATAATTTTTCATATACGGATACAGAAAATTCCATGTATCAATGTTTGGTTCGGAAGTATCAATATGACAGCGCCAGATCCATCTGCCTGTCGGAGCCGGTATGTATTCCAGTATAGCAAGAGGCTGCGGGTCGTGAACAATTACAAAATCATAATTTTCCACTAAGCCTTTTGCATTTTGCCTGACTGTATCAAGATAAATTTTCTTCTGATCTTCAGTCAAGACCTCTGGATGTCCCTGAAGGTTATTATGAAACATCTTTGTAACTTCATAAAATTCAGGATCACCATTTATAACATACCAGTCAACGTCCAGACCCAGATCATCCATAAGCGCAACTTGCGTTTTTAATAGTTCAGCAACTCCTCCACCATACGCTGTCGCATTAAGATTCAATACTCTCTTATTTTTAAGAGGTTCAGCCAGCTTTTTTAAGTTGTTTATTCTTTCTTCCCCAACAAAAGGAATGTAATCATCTATGTGTTTTGGCGGGACTCTTACCGATTGCAATATTTCCCCCAGCTGTATCATCAGGTAATCTCCTCATAATAATTTATACTTTTGTGACTCTATTCATTTATATTTATTTTATTTTTAAATAAAAACAAAATAACCTCAAATGCATAATAGCACATTGTATAAACTTTCTGTATTTGACAATCGTGCAAAATAAAAAGAAATATTAAATTTTTAGAAGTGGTTTCAGAAGCCTCAAATTTTTAAAATTTGAGGCTTCTGAAACTAAGACCTGACAGACAGGATATACATTATATTTTTGTAGCAACAAAGTTCATTCCGAAGAATAGATTATCTCTTATTAAAGGTATATTTTGGGCTATATTTTGTTCAAGTTTAATTATGTCACGAGAATTTTTGTTGTTATAAAAGAACTGCGGGAAGAATTTTATATACTGCACGTTATTTTCTATTACAAAATTCTGTTTTTCCAGTTCAGACTTCCATTGTTTAATACTTCTGAAGTTTTCATTTCCATACAACAGATTTTTTTTAAGCTGGTGGTCATAAACTTCGATTATTCGTTTGTTTCCTCTTATTAAAAAGAGTTTTATCTGGTGTATAAAATTTCCGCCATTTGCCTCAAGAATTATTATTTTTCCGTTTTTTCTCAAATTTTTATACAGGATACTAAAAACCTGCTGGACAGGTTCAAGATGGTGTAGTGTATCCTGAAGAATTATGTAATCATAAATGTCATCTGATTGAGTTGAGTCAAAAAGATTTTCGTAGCTTGTAGTAAACAGGCTTGTATCGCCGTAATTGTTCCAAAAATTTCTTCTTTTTGTTATCCCGTTAAAATAATGGTCGCCAATCGTAGTTCCATGTGATTTTATTCCGTTCATTGCCAGAAAAAATGACGTTGTACCGTATCCGCAGCCTAAATCCCAGACATTTGCACTGTCATCATTTATTTGTTTAATTAAATATCTTAAACGCTGACAAAAATAAGCTTTTCTTAATTCGTAAAAAGATGGATTTTTAAACAGTCTGTGATAATCTCTTACTTCTTTATTTTCGCTCATTTCTTTAATTAAAATTTCAAAAAAATTTTCTACTGTCATTTTTGTCTTTAACATTTATAATCCTCTCGTCAAAATTTGCTTTATCTTTGTCTAGTAAAGTTTAGAGGAATTATGCTTGATCAATAACTGACATGAGAATATAGCCAACTTGTCAGATTATTTTGTTATGAGTTTTTAACACTTTTATCTTTTGTGCAGAAGTCTAATATTTTGTAACTAAGTACGTAATAAAAAATCCACCTGAGTTTGTCCAGGTGGATATGGGTTGATTTAGGGTATTAGAAAATCAAAGAACCTTTATTTAAACAATCATTTTATTAATCATCATGTTTTGCTACTATATGTACTGAACCGTCTTCATGTTTTACTTTTGTTTGTCCAGTTTTTTTATCATAATAGTTTTCTCCGACAGGATGATCTGTTGAATCTGATTTTGATTCAGTCTTTTTTTCCTCAGTCTTTTTTGATTCAGTCTTCTTTTCTTCTTCAGCCTTTTCTTCTTCAGCCTTTTCTTCTTTTTTAGCTTCTTTAGCTTCATCTTGTTTTTTTGCTCGTGAATATCCGCCAACTATACCACCAGCAACAAAACCTATAGCTCCACCAGCAAGTGTACCAATACCAGGAACTACCGATCCGAGAGTTGCGCCAATTGCTGCTCCAGCAACTGCTCCTTGAGTTGCATCACTATATACTTCTTTTTTTGCTATTTCTTTTTTTGCTTGATTGTAAGTTATACCATTTTCCTTTTCAAAGTCTTCCTTAAAAGCTTTTTGTTCTGTAGAATTCATACTATCATATATTTTTTCAGTTTCTTTAAGTGATTTTCCTGTCATTGAGCCGTATGATAAGAAACTTGAGCTATAATTATCTTCAACTTCTGCTACATTTTCTTGTACTGTATCTGACTCTTTAGCTTCATCAATTTTTTCATTTTCTTTTTGTTTTTCATAAGCTTTATTTTGTTCTTTATCAAGTATTTTTTGACTATTTTCAGTTAATTGTTCGTATTGCTCTTTTGTATAGAGCGGTATAGCCTGTTCAGTTTCAGCTGTTTCAGTTGCTGTAGTCGTTTCAGTTGCTGTAGTCGTATCACTTGCTGTAGTTGTTGTATCATCAACTGTTGATCCACAGTTAATAATAAAAGATGAGCTTACATATGGATCATCATAACCAGAACTTGCAGTTGGTCCGTAGTATCCCATATTGGAATAAGCATTATCATCATAATAAACTGCATACGGGTTTACGCCTGTAGAACGTGAATTCGTTTTAGGAAGAAATAGAGGTGGAGTATTCAATTCATCTCTAAGTACATCTGTCGTTCCTGGTGTTCTTTTGTAACAATAATTTCCGTCATAATAAATAGTGCCATCACATCTACTATTACACATAAAGGTCCTCCCTTAGTTTTTGTAATTTTATCTAAGCCCCATATAATTAAAAAAACAAAACGAGGTTTAAAATTTACTTTTTTTAAGGGTTTATTAAGATTCATTAAGAATATATTTTAACATTTTACAAAATTACCAGTACTGTTAGGATATACAGCCTTCATTAACTCCCAGAAAGCTATGATTATTGTTGAAAATATAAACAGCAAAAACTATACTATTAACATTAGCTTATAAATTAGACTTTTTTACCATCCTAAAAACAAACAAATCCTTGCTCAGGAACGAATAATAAAAATTAAGCAAGGTATGAAAATATTGGCTATCTCTCTGTATACATACTCAGTAATAAGTCATATTTTTAACAGTTATGCTGAGGACTTTTAAATTACATCCACAAAACGTAATCTTTTTTAAAGCCTATCCATAAATGAAATTCACCCAGCTCGCTTTGGACAGTACATCCTTGAAATTTGATTGATGGGCTTGCAACTTGTGCAACCCCACTATAAAAAATGCTGGGAGGAGATACTCTAAAGCCGAAACCTCTTTCTTTTTTGTTTAACATAGAACATGATACCCCGGCAACAATATTGGTAAATTCTGCGGATATATCTAATATTTCTTCAATATCTTTCGGCTCTCTGTGTGCAAGCATTTTTGCCAAATTTGTAGCGGTTTCTCTAGATAAGTTTAATATCATATTTCCTGAATATTGGCCAATAATACCAATAAAACTTGTTAATTCCTGAGATGTAAAATTTTTATTTACAGTTTCGTTGCTGGCAAAAGTTACCGGTGATTTTGTTATAACTGTAATATTCTGGGAAAGGGATTCTTTAAATGTTTCTATTCCAAGTACTTGCAACTGTTCATACACTAAATCAGGAGAAAGAATATTGTTGATTACGTTCATAAGAATTTTTTCATCTACAGGTTTTTGTATATAACCGGCAATACCTATATGGCGTGCTTGTAATTCGGTTTCCCGGTCTTTCATAGAACTGTTTATAATAATTTTTGCATTAGGATCATTCAATAAAATTGCCTTGCTGCATTCAAAGCCATCAGCTCCCGGCATTGCAATATCCATTGAAACAAGGTCTGGTTTTGTATTATTATATACTTCAACCGCACTTTCCAATGAATCAGCCTCTCCAACTACTTCAATTCCGTTTTCTTTCAGCATTTCAGAAAAATATGCCCTTGAAAATGATGAATCATCAACAATCATCATTCTAATTTTTTTATTTTCCATATAATTCTCCAAACCAGCAATACTTTAGCTACATTAAATTATAGTTAATGTAAGTACCAATGTAAATAACTAATTCTTACTCCATTAAATTGAATTTTGTTTAATTTATTGATATTTTATACACTACATTTTTTATAGTACCATATTTTTTTATATTTAGAGATAGCTGTATAACTTCAAAAAAGCAACATTTTGTGTAATCCAATATCAAGGCACTGTCGCCAGCATGAATGAGTTATATGAGCCAAACCCTTTCACCTTTTCAATGGTCGTTCCCTGCATAACAAGAAAAGACAAACTTTCACTCGATAAGCAGTGAGTTCATTTATATAAAAAATTGTTTGCAAAGAATTATTTAGTAAGGAATAATCTTTTAAAGAAAATTTTTTATATCCAAATTGCTGCAAAATAAACAGATTGGCAGATCTTAAAAGTTAATGTAAAAATATAGTAATAGTGAAAGTGGTTATAAATGAACGAAATAAAATATATAGATAAAATATCGGGTAATATTGTCGATGTTTTGAATAACAGGATATTTTCAGGAACTATAGAGATCAAAAATGGCAGAATTAACTCTATTACAGAAAATGATAAAAAATATAATGATTATATAATACCTGGATTGATTGATTCTCATATTCATATAGAAAGCTCCATGCTTATTCCATCAGAATTTGCGAGAATTGCACCTGTACATGGAACAGTAGCAGTTGTTGCAGACCCGCATGAAATTGCTAATGTGCTTGGAATTGACGGAGTAAAATTTATGATTGAAAGCGGTAAAAAAGTACCGTTTGAGTTTTATTTTGAAGCACCTTCCTGTGTTCCTGCTACAACATTCGAGACATCAGGTACTGCAATTGGTATCAGCCGGATAGAAGAACTTTTAAAACTGAAAGAAATTGTTGCACTTGGTGAAATGATGAATGTCCCGGGAGTGTTGTTCGATGATAAACAGGTAATTGCAAAAATAACTGCAGCTAAAAAGTATTGTAAGCCTGTTGATGGCCATGCTCCTGGATTAAAAGGAAATGACCTGCAAAAATATATTAATGCCGGTATCTCAACAGACCATGAGTCTTACGAAAAGGAAGAAGCTCTGGAAAAAATAAAATTAGGAATGAAAATTCTCATAAGGGAAGGCTCTGCTGCCAAAAATTTTGATGCATTAAGCAGTTTGATTGAAGAATATCCCGATTACTGCATGTTTGCCAGTGATGATAAACATCCGCATGAACTGGTTAAAGGACATATTAATTTAATGGTTAAAAAGGCATTAAAACTTGGTTATGACAAAATGAAAGTATTAAAGTGCGCAAGTGTTAATCCGGTTAAGCATTTCAGTCTCGATACAGGACTGTTGCAACTAAATGATAGAGCTGATTTTATAGTAATAGACAATTTTGATGATTTTAATGTTTTAAAAACGGTAATACAAGGAAAAGTAGTAGCAGAAGACGGATGGTGCCTGGTTCAAAAAGTTCAAACTGATTTCATAAATAACTTTAATGCAGAACTAAAAAAGCCTGAAGACTTTAAAATAAAATATACCGGCAAAAATGTTAATGTTATTGAGGCAGTAAATGGCCAGTTAGTTACAAACAGGCTTGTGCTGTTACCTAAAGTCGTTGATGATTATATAGTTTCTGATACAGACAGAGATATTATTAAAATAGCCGTTATTAACCGTTACAGGAATGCTGTTCCATCTGTTGCACTGATTAAAAATTTTGGTTTTAAAAAAGGCGCAATTGCATCCTCAGTTGCACATGATTCACACAATATTATAGCAGTCGGTGTTTCTGATGAAGATATTGCTCATGCTGTTAATTTGATTATTAAAGCAAAAGGTGGATTGTCTATTGTTGATGGAGATTATGAAGATATTTTGCCTCTGCCTGTTGCCGGCCTTATGACTGATACCGGAGCTTATAAAGTAGCTGACGCCTACAATCAAATAGAAAGAGAAGTTCATAACCTTGGTTCAAAACTGGATGATCCATTTATGACTTTATCTTTTATGGCATTGCTTGTTATCCCAGAAATAAAAATCAGCGACAGGGGACTTTTTGATGGCAATAAATTTGAATTTATTGATCTGGATACCTGATATGAACCCTTTAATATGCTTCAAACTGAAGCATATAAGTATACTTTAGATCTTTATAAGATATTTTTTTAAATCTATATTTTATTATCTCATTTTCAATTTCTGCTGGAGATAGACGAATATACATTGGAGGTCCAAAAGACATTTCTTCCTTCTTTATTTCAATAATCGCTATACGTCCATTCGGCTTTAAAATACGATTTATTTCGCTGAATAATGTTTCACCATATAGAGACAGATCTATACCATGCAGCACCATAACTATCAAACAAACATCAAAACTATTATCATTAACTGGCAACAAAGAAGTAATATCAGCAGTTATAGCATTTATATTCTTAATATTCAGTGAATTAATTTTTTCGTTTAATTTTGATATAGTCTCATTCCATTGATCCAGAGCATATACAGTGCCGGAATCCCCAACAATACCCGATGCTTTAATTGCATAATCTCCAGCGCCACAGCCAATATCTATAGTAAACGCACTCAATAATTATACATAAATATATGAACACAAAATACTAACTGCCTGTTGACCACAGCCATTTAGTATTTTTTAAATTTATATTTATGTATAATTATTTCTGTCTCTCAGTATATAATATTACTTCCCTGTTTTAAATTAAGTTCCCTAAAAACAAGTTCTGAATCAATTATAGTAAAACTGGTTATTCCTTGTTTTTGTCGTTCTATCGATTCATGATCACGTTTAATATCATTCATACATTTTTCATCCATTTATTTTTGACAGATAAATTTCAAAAAGTAAAATCATTATGACAAATTGATGGGCTTATTAGCCCATCAATCTTCTATATTTATGTACTAGTGAGAACCACAACTACTATGGTCGCAACCGTTTATGCCTGTTGCCAGAGTTCCGTTCAAATAATCCTTTAAAACTTTTTCAGGATCTTCAGAAGGACAGCCTGTTATGACCTTTATGTCCTGTTTTGCAAATAATTCCTGAGCACTTCCGCCCATACCACCTGCAAGAATAACTGTTGCACCTTGCTGTGCTACCCATGGAGGCAGAATTCCTGGTGCATGTTCAGGTCCTACAATTGCTTCACTGTTGACAATAGTTTTTGAAGCTTCATCAACTTCTATAAATGTAAATTTTTCGCAGTGCCCGAAGTGCTGACATAATTTTCCCTGTGCTGTCGGAATTGCAAATTTCATAGTTTTATTCTCCTTTTTTTCGTTATGGCTGAATTCAATTACCGGTTGTACTAAATTATCCAGAATCTTTGCAGTTTTAGTTTCTGAATAAAACTGGACAAAAGGTTTTCCTGAATCTCCTGCTTCAACTATATCAGGATCAATAGGAATTTTACCAAGGAACGGTACGTTCATTTCCTGCGCCATTTTTTCACCGCCACCGGATTTAAAGATTTCAACTGTTTTATTACATTCTTTGCAGATAAATCCGCTCATATTTTCAATAACGCCAATGACAGGAACGTTTAAATGCTTGCAGAAATTTACCGATTTTTTGACATCTGAAATAGCAAGTTTTTGAGGAGTTGTCACTATCACAGCGCCTGTTACATCTTCAAGCAGTTGAATAATAGAAAGCGGTTCATCTCCGGTTCCTGGAGGACAATCAACAACAAGATAATCAAGTTCTCCCCAGAAAACGTCACTTATCATCTGCTTGATAAAGCTTGCTTTAGCTGGACCTCTCCAGACAATCGGGTCATTATTATTTTCAAGAAGGAATCCTATAGAAATAATTTTTAAATTATCCCCATACTCAATGGGTAATATGGAAACTCCGTCATTTTGTAATCTTTTACCTTCAAATCCAAAAATAGTTGGAATACTTGGACCATGAATATCAACGTCAAGCAGGCCTGTTTTATATCCTCTCAAAGCTAATGACATAGCAATATTTGTTGCTACAGTACTTTTACCGACCCCGCCCTTGCCTGACAAAACTACAATTTTATTTTTAATTTGACTGAGCTTGTCTTTCAAAAAAAATTCTTCTACCTTCGGGTTATCACAATGCATTTTCTCTCTCCTTTAATTTGTTTTCCAGTTTATTCCATATATTTTTAATTTCTTTTGAAACCTCTCCATCCGAATATTCAATTAGAGTTAATTCTTTAATTTGAGCATTTGTAAAATCCTTACTGTAAGGAATTTTTCCAATCAGTTCAATTTTATTTTCTGTGCAAAATATTTCTATTTTTTTAGTTAACTCCAAATTAATATCATATTTGTTAATACAAATACAAGCTTGTATTTTAAAATGTTTTGTAAGTTCAAAAACTCTCTCTGCATCATGGATACCTGACAATGTTGGTTCTGTAACTATTAATACAAGACTTGCCCCTGATATAGAAGCAATAACAGGACATCCTATACCGGGCGAACCGTCAACAATTATCAGGTTACAGTTATTTTTATGAGCCACTAATCTTGCATGGTTTCTTATTTTTGTAACAAGCTTGCCTGAATTTTCTTCTGCAACGCCAAGTTTTGCATGAACAAGTTTTCCAAATCTCGTATTTGATTCGTACCATTCGCCTGAAAGTTTTTCTTCAAATTTTATTGCATTGACCGGACAAAAATGATAACAAACTCCACAGCCTTCACATTTTACTCCATCAATTATAAAATCATTCGTTACTGCATCAAATTTGCATATATCTTTGCATTTTCCGCATTTTATACAGGATTCCTGATTGATAGCAGCACTTTTTCCCCCGTAAAAATCATTTTTAATTTCTATTTCAGGCTTTAAAATCAAGTGCATATCAGCAGCATCAACATCACAGTCAACCATAACCATGTTTTGTGCTAAAGCAGCAAGAGAAGCTGTAATACTTGTTTTTCCGGTTCCACCTTTTCCGCTTATTATAACGAGTTCTTTCACTTATTTAACCTCCTGACAACATCAATAAGAGGCTTAAATGCTTCTTTATATTCAGGTAATTCTTTTACCGCAAGTTCGCCCTTTGAATAACATTCTGCAATTCTTCTATCATCATTAATTCTGGTTAAAACAGGTATATTTTCTGTTTTTGCGTAATCTTCAATTAAAAAGTCATTTTCACCTGATCTGTTTATCACTATTCCAAAATCTTTATTAAGTTCTTTCATTACATCAACTGCAAGTTTTAAGTCATACAACCCGAATGGGGTCGGTTCTGTAACCATAACTATATAATCCGCATCGTTAACCGCCATTATTACAGGGCAGGATGTTCCCGGTGGACAGTCCAGTATTTGAATATTATGCTGCAATCCTTCCTTTTTCGCTGCTTTTATTAACGGAGGAGACATTGCTTCACCTATTCTTAACTTTCCCTGAATAAAATGAAGTTTTTCCGAAATTCCTTTTTCAATAATCCCAATTTCTCTTTTCCCCTGAAAAATAGCATTAACAGGACAAATAAGCCAACAGCCACCGCAGCTGTGGCAAAGTTCAGGAAATACTATTACTTTATTTTTAACAAGAGCTAGAGAATTAAACTGGCAAATATCGGTACATTTGCCGCAGCCGTTACATAGTCCCCTGTTAATTTCAGGAACCGACAAATAACTTGTTTCAGTTTTTTCAACTACAGGTTTTAAAAATATATGACAGTTTGGCTCTTCAACATCACAGTCAATAATTGCAACATCATCGTATATTTCAGATAATAGATATGCAAAATTTGTTGATACGGTGCTTTTTCCAGTTCCGCCTTTTCCACTTGCTATTGCTATTCTCATTTATTCCTTCCCTAAATATTATCATGCTCTTAGATAACAGTACAGGCTGTATAATCAACAAAGTTTATACAGCCTGCCTTTGGCTCCTGGCCCTGAGCCAAATTATCCCTGTTCCAGTTTGGAAATTCTGTCATTGACTGTTTGGAGCTGTCTTTCAAGTACTGCCTGCTGTTGTTTGCGAACAGTGAGTTCATCATTAACAGGCATACCCACCAAATTGGGGTAGTATTTACCCTGGTTTCTTCTACCGCAACCGCCATATACTTGTTGTCCTGAATTATTAGGATTGCAAGGTCCGCATCCTCTTCCTGTCATTGGTCCCATTCCTAAAGGGCCTGTACCATCTCCATTTGGCATATTTTGCCTCCTTTTCATTTTTTCAAGTAAAAGAAACCTAAATTTTATTACTTGAAAATAAACCGTTATTTCTTCTGGCTAAGCCTCTACCATATCCTTTACCAAAACTCCTGCCTAATAAAAATGCAGCAATTGTACCTGTAATAAGTGGTATTCCATAAGCAATACATTGTTGTCCAAAGCTTGAACAATTTCCGAAGCCTCTACCTGTCATTGGACCCATTCCTAATGGTCCTGTACCATCTCTTCTTGGCATATTTTGCCTCCCTGTTTGTTTCTTGTAACCTACCAGTGCCCTTCTACATCTGGTGATGATGCTTCTTCTAACTCATTATTCTTAAATTTCTGTACAACATCTTTAATTGTACCTTCGGCTCCTACATAAATTTTTATATCAGATGCAGATAAAACCCTAAATGCTTTCGGTCCACAATGACCTGTTATCAAGGCTTTTACATCATGGTTAACCACTGTTTGTGCTGCTTGAATACCTGCTCCCTGTGCAGCCTCAAGATTCTGAACATTATCAACAAAATCATATTCATTGTTATCCAGATCATAAATAATAAAGCCGAGTGCCCTTCCAAACCTTAAATCAACTTTACTTTCCAAATTTTTTCCATTTGCAGTAATAGCTATTTTCATTGTAAACTCCTTATGTATATGTTAATATTATATTACACTTGACAATTATAATTGTCAAGTGTAATATAAACTAAAATTTTCAAAACTTAGTCACATTACAATTAGTATGAGGGAAATATGCAAGTTAACGAAAATGAACCCGTTTATCCTATGGGAGTAGCTGCAAGGCTTCTTGGTGTTCATCCAAGGACATTAAGACTCTATGAAGATGAGGGTCTGATAAAGCCTTTTCGGCATAGCGGAAAAAGAATGTTCTCTCAAAATGATCTTGTATGGATACAATGCCTGAGAAAACTAATCCATGATGAAAATATCAGTATTCCAGGAATCAAAAGATTACTGGAATTTATGCCTTGCTGGAAATTAAAAGACTGTCCCCCTGAAGTCAGGGCAAATTGTGCCGCACTAAAAGAAAGAGAAAAGAAATGCTGGGAATTTCCACAAAAATCCTGTGCAAAATCCTGCCAGAACTGTGAAGTCTATTTGAAAGAAAATTCAAAAAAAGGTTAATCAGGGTATGATTTATGCTTATTATAAGGATATTCAAAGTTTATTAATCTAGTTATAAATACATTGAATAACAATACCAGACATTATACTTACTATCAAAAGCAAGCTGATAATTTTTAATGTATCTTTGATATCGTTGTTTTTTCTTAACAAAACTAGCATACCAAGACCGGCACTTGAGCATAACCCTGATATAGCAGAACCAAACCCGATTGCTCCTTTTAGATACATCAATGTAACAGCAACAGAAGCCGCACAATTAGGAATCAAGCCTACAAATGCCATAATTACAGGCTGAAAAACAGAATTATGAAGGAAATATTTACCAAGATTTTCTTCTCCCCCAACTAATGATACAAGATAATTTATTCCAAGCGTTACTATCAAAACAAAGAAGAATACACTTGCCGTATGTATTACAGGATGAAGAAACAGTTCTTTTTTATCGGGATTCTTATTTAAATGATGTCTGCAGCAGCCTTCTTCATGTATGTCATCGTTTATAGCTTCTAATACTGGTTGTTTAATCCTTTCAAGTATAAAATCAATAAAATATCCGGCAGTAATGCCTATTATAATTTTTGTAATTAACAGCTGAATTACTATATTAGCCTTGGCAGGTTCTGCCAGTATCACAGGAATTGCTTCATCAGAAGTTGCCAGATATACAGCAATAAGAGTACCAACTGTTATCAATCTTTTTGCGTAAAGAGTACTTGCAACCACTGAAAAACCGCATTGCGGGAAAGAAGCAAGTAAGCTGCCAACAGCAGGGCCTGATGAATTTGAGTGTTTTATTAAAGAATTCATTTTGTGAGAGAAAAAAAACTCTATAATCTCAATAACAAAGAAAATGAAAAGAAGAAATGGCAGCATATGTAAACTGTCTATTAATGCATCTTTTGCCCAATCAACCATTGGGATTTTATCAATCAGGGAATCAAGTGGTCCAAAGACAAAATCTGTTGTTCCCCCCAGTATTTCAACGAATTTAATAGCTATATTGTGCATTTTTAATATCCTTAAAAACTAATAATCGACCTTACTCCAAAAGCAAAAGCATTTCGCCCGTTTCCACCGGGATTGAAAATATACTGCATGCCTGGTTGCAGTGCAAGCCAGTTAGTAAGCTGGATTTTATGAAAAACTTCAAATGCAGTTTCCTGAGTTCTTCCGTCAATGCTTTTATATCTGTTACTAACATCTGCAATAGCTGTACCAATTCCGGTTATATCTTTACTTCTTTTAGGAATTAAGCCTGTATATCTTAAACCGGCTCCATAATATCTTGCAATTTCATTTCGATCGGATGGAGCCCAGCCAAATTGTCCTATAATGTTTAATCCCTGTTCTTTATCTTCTTTTTCATTGAATATTCTTTGATCAAACCCGGTATAAAATCCCTGATTATGTTTAAAAGTTCTTGCATTCTCTGAATCTGTTATTTCATCAGCATCTCCTGTATGGAACCAGTATCCGGCAATATAATTACCCTGATGTCCCTTTATTTCAGGTTTTAAATTTATTTCTGCAAGATGGACAGTTCCATCTTTTCCATCAAATGCTGTTTTAAAACCATTTGTGCTAATTTGAGAACCTCCGTCAAAAAAGCCGTATTTCAAATCGACATATTTATTGGGAGAAATAATTGCTGAAATTCCCAGTCCTGGTGATGGATATGCAGGAATTGGCAAATTTGGAATTAAACCGAATGATGAATTTACGTATTCACCCGCACTTTCAAGAGAGCAAAAATCAAGATTTGCATCCTGTTTACCAATTTTAATTTTTAATTTATCATTTAAAATACTCTGCTGGTACCAGTATTCATAAAGCTGTCCATAAGGCTTTGCATCTATATTGCTTATTACCTGCAAGTCCCCAACATAGTTGTCTGTTAATCCATTTCCATGGAGATTTGCAAAATTAGTAAATACCTTGCCTCCTTTCCAGAGCCCCATCTTTTCTGTATCCAGCTCAAGATAAGTATTGATTAATCCTTGATATTTAAGAGGATGCTTATTATTTAATCCTCCATTCATCTTTAAGAAATTGTCATTAATATATTCTGCACCAAGAGTTATTCCTTTTTCTTCAAGTTTTGTTCTTAAGCCGTTCCAGTCTCCTGTTGCATTATCTCCATTAATCCACCCTTTAAATGGTGTTTCTTTTTCCTTTGGTTCTTCCTTGCTGACAGTTCCTTTTAAATCCTGTACTGGAATAATTTTCCCGTTAGACTCAAGCTTTATCCCGCTCTCATTTTCAACAGCAGGTTTTGTATTTTTATCCTGCTGAACTGTTACATCATCAGCAAATACAGGATCACCAACAGTTCCAATGATAATAGCTACAAGCAAAAAAACTTGAATGATTACTTCCCTCACTTAAAACTCCTTCTATAAATTTAAAGATTACTTTATTAAAAGTATTTATATATATTTAAGAATATATTAATTCTAACAAAAAAGTTATTAATAATGCAAATGATTTGCATTATTAATAACTTTTTATAAACACCATTTTTATGTATAATTAAAATAGATTAGCTGGCACACAGAGGTATGAATTAGATGGATTTAAATAATTTAAAAGGATGCAGAAATTCAAAAAACAGGAATGCTATCATTGAAATTCTTGATTCTGCTATTGAACCTGTAACAGCCGATTATATCTACAAAAAACTTAGAGAATTAAATCCAACTGCATCTATTTCAACTGTGTACAGGAGTCTTGAAAAATTAACTGCAAATAATATCGTGACAAAATCGATAATAATGGATTCAAACAAGGCTATGTATGAATTAAACAGAAAAACTCACAAGCATTATTTTATATGTACAAATTGTAATAAAATGGTACCTCTTGAAAATTGTCCCCTCGAAGAACTGGAAAAAAATATTTCTAAAAATACCGGGTTTAATATTACAGGCCATAAACTGGAACTCTACGGTAAATGCAGTTCTTGCAGTAAATAACCTGTTCTTCTGCGATTTTTCAAAACAAAGCAAGAAGTTTACAGATAAATTAGATTCTTTAACTTCTAGAAATACTTGTGAAATCTTGATAGACAAGAAACAGCAAAAAAAATTCTTCGGCGACACGAAAGCGGAGGCTAAGAATTTTTTTCGCTGTCCTTAAAACGCCGTTTTGATAACAAATTAACTATATGGCGTATATTATTATAATTTATTTCTGATACTCTTCATTAATTTACAAATATTGAAAAAATGAATGGAGAGAACTATGGCAATTATTCAAGGCACAAATGCACCTAATAACATAACTGGCACGTCTTCCAGTGATTTTATACTGGGTTATGCTGGAAACGATTCATTATATGGAGCAAATGGAAATGATTTCATCAGTGGCGGAGACGGAATTGATATTATTGATGGAAATGCAGGCAACGACAATATTATAGGCGATGCCGGATCAGACTACATTGTTGGCGAAATAGGATTAGATTATATTCAGGGAAGTGCTGGAGATGATACTTTGCTTGGAGAAGATAATGCTGACACACTAAGCGGAGGAGATGGAATAGACATGCTATTTGGCGGCACAGACAATGACGTTTTATATGGCGGAACAGGTAATGACAGTTTATTTGGTGAACAAAACAACGATTTTATATTTGGCGAAGACGGGCAGGATTCAATCGTAGGCGGTCCCGGTAATGATACAGTTAATGGCGGTGCTAATAACGATATTATATTTGATTCGCTTGGTGTTAATCTGTTATATGGAGGCAGCGGAAATGATGATATTTCCCTAGCTGGAGGTGTTAATACTATTTATGGCGAAACCGGAAACGATACCATAAGTGTAATAACTTCATCCAACTTTATTGATGGAGGTGAAGGTGACAATATATTAAATCTGCAAAGATCAACAAATACAATATCATTTGATGACAGCAGCGGACCAGAAACTATAAACAGCCTGTTCTGTACAAATACTATCCTATTTGGCAGCGATATTAGCCAGGAGGACTTGAACTTCAGCAGATTTGGCAATAATTTGACAATAAACATTGCAGGTATTGACAGTGATATAACCTTCACAAACTGGTTTGGCGCAACTGACCAAAAGGTAAACCGTTTTATCTTTGATGATCATACCTCACTGTCATTTAGCCAGATCAGTAATCTGGTAGATAATTTAACCATTTAAAAAAGGGCGAGAATTTCCGCCCTTTTTACCGTTCTCCTTATTTCAGGATATGCAGTAAAAAAGTTATTGAAACCTTATAACCCTGTCCAATACTTTAAATGCATTAAAATGCTTTTTAACATTGTGCACTCTCACAATGTTAGTGCCATTGGCTGCAAGGTAGGTTCCAAGTGCAATATTTGCATCTTCATTATCCTCTGTATCCGCTTTTAAAATATTTGCAATTACAGATTTTCTAGAAACACCAACAAGCATTGGAAAACCAAAAGAAGTAAACTCTTTAATCCTCCTGATTATTTCAAGGTTATGTTCAAGAGTCTTTCCAAAACCGATGCCCGGATCAATTATGATATTTTCCTGCTTTATACCGTATTCAAGAGCATTTTGAATTATACAATACAAATCTTTTACAACAGCATCAACTATATTTTCATTATATTCAGGATTAATCTGCATGGTTTCAGGATTTGAAACACTATGCATAATTATAACGGGAACGTTTAAATCTGCTGTAACCTTTCTCATATTTGCATCCCACTTAAACCCTGAAACATCATTAATAATATCTGCACCGCTTTCAATGGCATGTCTTGCAACAGATGAATGTCTTGTATCGATACTGATAGGTATATTCGCATTAATTTTTCTGATTTCTTTTATTACAGGAATTACTCTTTTTAATTCTTCATCAGGATCAACTTCCTTTGAAAAAGGTCTTGTGGATTCTCCACCTATATCAATAATATCTGCTCCGTCAGCAACAAGTTTTTCTGCCTGCCTTATTGCATTGTCAAGCTCCATATATTTTCCGCCATCCGAGAAGGAATCAGGAGTAATATTTAAAATTCCCATTATGTAGGTTTTTTTGTTCCAGTCAAAAGTTGTATTTCTTATATTTAAAGGTAATATTACTGTTTCAATTTGAGATAAAAGCAAAGAAGACAATTCATTCAGTTTAAAAGGTTGAAATTTAAGTTTTTCACATAAAGCTTTTAACTGTGCGTATGTACTTCCCAGCAATACATCGGTATTTTCGACCTTACAGGTTATAACTTCCCTGTGCACAGCCGCATCAGCTCCGACAGATAATGCCAGTTGCTTTAAAATATTTGCCTGAGGGCAGGAAAGATTATGTATTTTTAAAAGAACATAATTATATTTTGAAACGGCTCTATTAATATAGTTTTTCTCAAAACCTATATCAGATATAACTTTTTCAGCACAGTTTTCAGTTATTTTTCTTATATAAAACTTGTTATTCATGCAAATATCCTACAATGCAGGTAATATATAACTATATAGCATATATACCTTAATTTGTTCTGAAAAAACAAGAGATAATTAACATTTATTTTCATTACTTTGGATTTTCCAAAATACAGGTTGCAAAGTGCGGTAAAATCAATTATTCTGAATATATACAATAATTAAAAAAGGCAGGATTAGTTTTAATGTTACGTTTAAATCATAATCATAGTAAAAGATGGTATGATCAGGATCCTACGGTTAGTTTAGCTGTTAGTATTTTACGAAATACAAGTCAGGTTAACCAGCTTCATGTTGCTGAAATTTTAATTAACAATGGAAAAAACTTAAATATTCATATCAAGAAAAAGATTACATTGTTTAGCAGGCGGTGGTATGACTATGATGAAAGAATGTCTGATGCTATAGAATATTTCAGATTTTTTCCTCCTGAAGAACAGAAAAAAATTGCTATGGAAATTATTGAATATTTGTACAGCCTGGATTGTTCTTCCTGTAAATAGATATACTGCATTTTTATTTAGTACATGCTGGTAATATCATCCTTATGCCTGATGATATTATTTGTTGTACCTAAAATAATTATTATGTATGCATTCAAGTAAATTGAAGATTGATAATGAACACGTTAAGGTTACTCAAAATATTATTTACTATAACGGTATTTCTAACAACTCTGACAAATCCTGCTTACGCCTTTAAGGTTGGTTTACTTACAAATGCGCATAGCGCATATGTTGCAACTTCAGCTTTGGGCCGACTTGTTGATGGAAAAACGGGCAGAACTATTATGACGATTAATCCAATGCAGGTTGGTTTAATAAAACCAAATGGCGCATGTCTTAGTATCAATGTTGGGGGACACGTAAAAAATCTCGGATCGAATTATGTTATTGCTAAAACGACCGAAAACGGTTATATATTCTCAAAAAGAAAATGGTACAGAGGAAACATAATTTTTTACAATACTGGCAGCGGGCTTACTGTAATAAATCAAATAGACCTTGAAACGTACATAAGAGGTGTTGTACCTTCTGAAATGCCAAGTAGCTGGAATATGGAAGCACACAAAGCTCAGGCAATAGCTGCCAGAAGTTATGCTGTTGCAAATCTCGGAAAAAGAGCAAAATATGGTTATGACCTGAAAGATACACCTGAAGATCAAGCGTATGGAGGAGCATCTTCTGAAACCACAAAAACAAATGAAGCTGTTATAGCTACAAAAGGACAGGTCCTTGTTTGCGGAAACAAAGTTATTCCTGCATATTATCATAGCAGTTCAGGAGGATACACTATTAATTCAGGTGCTATTTGGTATAAAGATTTACCTTTCGTAAGATCAGTACCATCTTTTGACGGAAATTTACCAAAAAGAGGACATGGAATAGGAATGTCCCAGCACGGTGCAAACGTTCTTGCCAATTATGGCTATACTGCATACCAAATTTTGGGATACTTTTACCAGAATGTAAAATTATATACACTTAACGTAAACTTATAAACACTCTTGGCCTAGTTTTAAGAATTTATTTTATTAATAATTCCTGTTGTTGACTTTCCTTCAACAAACGGAAGAAATTTTATTTTTCCTCCGGCCTGCTGTATAACTTTTGCTTCAGGCAGCGTATCCACATTATAATCTCCGCCTTTAACGTGAATATCAGGCTTGATTTTGGCAAGCAGGTCAGATGGAGTTTGTTCGTCAAAGAGTACCACAAAATCAACCGACCCCAGTCCTGCTAAAACTTCGGCTCTGTCATCTTCTGTATTAATAGGTCTTGAATCCCCTTTCAGCTTCTTTACAGATTTATCCGTATTGAGACATACTATAAGAATGTCCCCCAAAGATTTTGCCTGGTTTAAATAGCGAACATGCCCCACGTGTAAAATATCAAAACAACCGTTTGTTGTTACAATTACTTTTTTATTATTTTTTAATTCCTGAATTTTTTTTAAAAGTTCATCCAGTTTAACTACCTGACCCATACTAAATCCTTATTAAACCTTTATTAAGAAAACAATTCTGCTTTTTCATGTTTAACAGGAGCTTCCGGTTTCTCCAGTAAATCATGTTTTATAATATTTTTTAATTCTTCAGGAGAAACTGTAGTTGTCCCGATTTTCCTGACAGCTACGCCGGCTGAATAATTTCCTAACGCTATTGATGCTTCAAGATTATTTCCTGATGCCGGTATGCTTAGTGCTAATGCAGAAAGCAATGAATCGCCCGCACCGGTAACATCATAAACTTCTGATGTAACGGCAGGTATTCTGATTATATCGCTGTCATTATAAAGAATTATACCGTCTTCTCCAAGAGTTACTAGAATATTTTCAATATTTAATGAATCATACAATGTTTTTGCAAGTTTTTCAGGCAGAGTATCGGTTGGAGATTTCGTTGCAACTTCAGCTTCCAGCCTGTTTGGCGTTATCAATGTTGCTCCGGAGTATTTTGAATAATCAAGCCCCTTGGGATCAACGAGAACAGGCTTATTATGTTTTTTAGCCAGTTTTATAACACTCTGGCACAATGAATATGTTAAAACCCCTTTTGCATAATCCGAAAGAACAATTAAATCAATATTGTTTATAATTTCTTGCACTTTATTCAAGATTTTATTTTCGCTGACAGTATCTATAGACTCTCGCTGTTCCCTGTCAACTCTTGCAAGCTGCTGATGATTATGGGCAATAAGTCTTGTTTTAACAGTAGTAGGACGTTTTGAATCTGTAATAAGATGGGAACTGTCCATTCCTGCACTTTCCAAAACTTCTTTAAATTTTTCTCCGTACAAATCATCGCCAATAATACCGCACAGCATAGACTTACCATTCAGGGCATAAATATTATTAGCTACGTTTGCTGCACCACCAAGAATATAGCTATGTTTCTTTACATCTAGCACAGGTACAGGAGCTTCTGGGGAAAGGCGTGTTGCCTTTCCCCAGATATACTCGTCAAGTATAATATCTCCTATAACCAGAATACTAAATTGATTATATTTATCAATAATACTGGATAAAGAATCTTTATTATACACTGTTATTTACCTTTAACTTCTCGGGGCATACCCATCAATCCCAGATTTTTCTGTTTTGCCATTTTTTTAATTTCTTCTGTAATTGTATTGGGGTTGTACTGAGGGTCAAGATATACGATTTTTGCAGTTGACTTGGCGCTGTCAATTAACTTCTGCATAACTGTAATTTTTTTACGATCTGTAAGATATTTTGTTATTTCGTCCTTTACATCAGAAAATGGTGTAATCCCTGCATTTTTACGGTCTGTAACTTTTATAATATGGAATCCGAACTGAGTTTTTACAAGTCCGCTAATTGTACCCGGTGTCATTGAAAATGCAGCTTTTGAGAAAGCAGGAACCATATCTTTTTTGCTAAAGAATCCAAGATCGCCGCCTCTTTGTGCGCTTGTAGGATCATCAGAGTTTTTTGATGCAATTTCACTAAATTTACTCGGATTAGCCTTTACTTCAGCAAGAATTTTCTCTGCTTTTGCCTGGGCATTTTTAGCATTGCTGTTTGTATCTGTACTTATTAAGATGTGGCTTGCTCTTACCTGGTCAGGATTTGTAAATTTTGCAGCTTTATTTGATTCATAGAAATTTTTTGCTTCTTTATCACTAATTTTTACATTACCTGCTATATTTTCTATAAGTTTTCTAACTGTAATATCCATTTTAATATTGTTTTTGAGGTCATCCATTTTGATATTGTTTAAGGTTAAGGAAGTTTCCATCTTATCTCTTCCGCCTAATTTAGCAGCAATTTCATCAACGCCTTTGTCTATATCTTTATCAGTAACAGATATCTTACGTTTATTGGCTTCCTGATTAATTATTTCCTTAACAATAAGCTCATTTACTGTTCTATCTTTATAAATCATATACATGAATTTATTTTTTGGATTACTAACATCCATCCCCTTTACAGCAAAAGGTGAACTGCTTATAGCACTCTGTAATGTTTTATCAAACATGTTTTGTGTAATTACGGAACTGTTAATTTTAATTATCGGTTTACTTGTATCCGCTTGCTTAACCGGTCCTTTTGAACATCCCGCTGTCAACGCCAGTGACATTGTTACAAATAATAACGCTAATTTTTTCATTCTAATCTCCTCACTTTAGATATTTTTTAAGAACTTATTTATTTTTTTTAATAGAAATATTATAAAACAATTCTTCTAATATATTTAACTGTTCTTCAATTAAAAGTCCAGTATTATTTATAATTAATATGGAAACGCCTGAAGTTGATGATATCGGAGCTTTTGTCCATCTGATACGCCTCGCAAGTTCTTTTGACAATGCAGATTGGTAGATTTTCCACTCTGTCATATCGTAATCGGTAAATACTCTAATATTCCCTTCAGTTTCTCTGATAAGGTTAATTCCTATATCTGTCGCTGTTAATCTTATCTTAATAATTTTAAACAATCTCTGCACTTCTTCAGGTATATTTCCGAATCTATCCCTCCATTCATCCTCAATTAAACTCAACTCCTGAATACTTTGTACATCAGCCAGTCTCTTGTATTCTAGCATTTTCTGTTCTTTATCACCAACCCATTCGTCAGGAATAAAGGCTGTTATATTTATGTCAACAATAGGCGGTTCTGCTTTTCCGGGTTTAATACCCTGAAGTTCCTGAACAGTTTCTTCCAGCAAATTACAGTACATGTCAAAACCAACCGCAACCATTTGCCCGTGTTGTTCTGCACCAAGAATATTGCCGACACCTCTTATTTCAAGGTCTCTAAGTGCTATCTGATAACCGCTGCCAAGAACATTAAAATCTTTTATTGCTTTTAACCGGTCTTTTGCTTCATCTGTCAGTAATTTGTTTTGACGATACAAACAGTATGCATAAGCCTGTGTATCTGTTCTGCCAACTCTGCCTCTCAGCTGATAAAGCTGTGCAAGCCCAAATCTATCCGCATCATCAATAATTATCGTATTAACGTTGGGGATATCGAGCCCAGATTCAATAATTGCAGTACATACAAGAATATCATGCTGATGTGTCGAAAACTCAAACATTATTTTTTCAAGTTCTTTTTCGTTCATCTGCCCATGTGCTATTGCAATTCTTGCTTCCGGCAGCAAATCCTGTAAATCTTTCGCTACTTTATATATGGATTGTATTCTGTTATGAACAAAATAAATCTGTCCTTCTCTTTCTATTTCATGTTTAATAGCAGTCCTGACAAGAGAAGGAACAAACACTCCCACATAAGTTTTTATAGGTGCCCTGTTTACCGGCGGCGTATTGATAAGGCTCATATCTCTTACGCCTGAAAGAGACATGTACAGTGTTCTCGGTATCGGTGTTGCAGATAGAGTCAAAACATCTATCTGCGCCCTCAGCATCTTTAGTTTTTCCTTGTGAGCGACTCCAAATTTATGCTCTTCATCTATAACAAGCAAACCAAGATTTTTAAAATTCACATCCTTTGAAAGCATCCTGTGTGTACCGATTACAAGATCACATTCGCCTGTTGCTATATCTTTAACAGTTTCTTTTTGCTGTTTTGGAGTTTTAAATCTTGATAAAAGCCCAATTTTTACAGGATAAGGCTTTAACCTGTCAGTAAAAGTCTGATAGTGCTGCTGGGCAAGAATTGTAGTTGGCGCAAGCAAAGCCGCCTGTTTTCCTGATAATATAGTCTTAAATACTGCCCTCATTGCAACTTCAGTTTTTCCAAATCCTACATCACCACATATTAAACGGTCCATTGGTTTTAAAGATTCCATATCGGACTTTGTATCAATTATTGCCTGCAACTGGTCAGGAGTTTCCGTATAAGGAAACGCATCTTCCATTTCAAGCTGCCATGGGCTGTCGGATTCATAAACATAACCTTCTGTTTTTGCTCTCTGTGCATAAAGATTCAGTAAATCCTGCGCAATGTTGGTAATAGCCTTTTTAACCTTTGTTTTAACACCTGTCCATTCAACACCGCCCATTCTGGTAAGTTTTGGAGGTGTGCCTGTTCCCCTGTACCTTGAAAGCATATTTATCTGTTCTGCCGGCATGTGCAGTTTATCATTTTTTGCGTATTCAATGGTTAAATAGTCTTTTTCCTGACCTTCAATATTTTGTTTGCTCATTCCAATAAATTTGCCTATGCCATGCTTGATATGAACAACATAATCACCTTCATGAAGATCATTAAGAGATACCAGAAAATCCAGAGATTCCTTTTTAGATGTTGTTTTGCCTATAGTCGGTTTTTTGATTTTTCTGTTAAACAGCTCTGTATCTGTAATTACTGCAAGCTTAAGCTCAGGAAGTACAAAACCTTCAGAAAATCCCTGTCTTGAAATTATTATATCTTTTGATTTTATTAAACTATCAATGTCAATTACTGCATCTGTGCTAATATTTACAGAAGGACATGCCCATTCTGAAAGAATTGACTCTATTCTCTGCGGATATTCTGTAATTATAAAAACGTTATAATTATCACTTCTTAAATCAGAAATAAAACTTGCCGCATTATCAAGATTTGCAAGAAATTTTGGAACAAAAGAGCATTCTATAAGTTCAGATGTCTGTTCTTCTTCCTGCACAAAACTGTCCAGATTCAAAGAAGAATACCTGTTAATTTTGCCGATTACATAATTTGCATCCCTGTGAAGTTTGGAGGGAAGCATTATTGATAAGCCTTCACTGGTATTATTTTCATATTCAGCTATGTATTTATCATCCTGAATACTAATTTTATGTTCCGTTTCAATGGATTCATGGACAATTAACAGCGTATTTTCAGGTAAATAGTCAAATATGTCTTCAAATTTTTCGTTAATTAAAGGCGCAAAATATTCCACTCCTTCAAAATATGTTTCATTTTCAACAGATGAAATTATATTATCAACAGTAGCATTTAAAGTATCCTTACAGCTATCAGGAATTTTCATTTCCTGAATTTCTTTCATTTCAAGTATTTTATCTAAGAGAATTTGTTTATCTTCTTCTTTTATAACAGTTCTATATCTTGGCTCTATTTTAATACTCTGAATATGCCTGATAGATCTCTGTGTATTTACGTCAAAATTCCTGATATTTTCAATTTCATCTGCAAAAAATTCAATTCTGACGGGATCTTCCGATATGGGATAAATATCAAGAATATCGCCTTTCAGGCTGAAATCTCCCGGATCAAGCACTACACTGTTTCTTCTGTAGCCAAGATCAATCAGTTTTTTTACAGTTTCTTCAGGATCTCCGTACTCTCCTTTTACCAGATTTATCGAATATTTTTTAATATTTTCTTTTGATATATATGTATTTAATAAACTTTTAGCAGTCATTGTCATACACATATTATTGTCATTTTTAAATGAATACAATAAATTCATCTGCTGCTTTAAAACAGCAGAATCTGAATATACAAGCTCGTATGGGGATGCTTCCTGCGAGGGGAAATAAGGAATTTCTTTTTCTGTCAGGTTCTGGAGATCATTACTGTATCTTAATGCTGTGGTAATATCAGGCGTAATTACAAGTATCGGTCTAGTTGTTGAATTAATTAAATATGATAAAAAAAGACTCCTTGCCGGATACGAAAGTCCTGTAAGATAAAAAACTCTTTGCTCGCCTATTTTCTTTTGTATTCTTGAAAATAAATATGATTTTGATGTAATTTTATTTATTATATTTTGAAATATCTCACGCATACAGATGTTTGAAGCCGTTTTATAATTATTTTTATTCTACTAAATATTAGCACAAAATATATAATAAATTCATTTAAAAGGTTAAGAAACCTGAACTTCCTCAGGCTGTTTGCTTTTGACATATTCTTCGGCTTCATTTTCCAATCTTTCAAAAATTTCTTTTACAGAGATAATATCTCTGTATTTTTCGACATTACCGCCTGTAAAGAACAGTCCATGTTCCATATCACCTTTTCTTGCTGCTTCAAGAGCTTTAATTAAGCAGAAAACATGGGAACAATGTTTAAGGCATGACTCACATTTTGCTGGCTTTTCTATAGTGCCGTTTAACAATCTTTCTATTAAAGGCGTTCTTATAGCTCTTGCAGGAAGACCAACCGGACTGTGCATCAACATAACATCATCACTGTTAACGCCTAAATAAAGCGATTTGAAGTTGTCATGGACATCACATTCTTTGCTGAGGACGAACCTTGTAGCCATCTGTACACCGGATGCGCCAAGCTCTAACATTTCCATTATATCCTTGCCGGATGTTACACCACCTGCTGCAATAATAGGGACATTGTCTATGCCAGGATAGTTTGGTGTATTTTCAAGTGCCTGCTTGATTTCTGGAATTAATTTCCTGATAGGTTCACTTGTGCCAAGATGTCCGCCTGCCTCACCGCTTTCAACAATAATTGCACATGCCCCAAGTTTTTTGGATACAATTGCAAGTTTAGCAGAGCTGACAATAGGCAATATAGGAACATTTGCTTCTCTTCCTATTGAAAATATATCTCTTGAAAAACCAGCACCGAATATTATCAGGTCAATTTTTTCATCAATCGCAATTTCAACAAGTTTTGTGAATTCTCTTGCTGCATACATTATATTTACAGCTAACAGGCCACCCTTATTTATTATCATGTCACGAGCCTGCCTGATTTGTGATCTTAATTCAAACTCAGGAAGCCCTGATGCCGCAATTACGCCAATACCACCACAATTTGCGACTGCTGCCGCAAGGGATGCTCTGCTTACTCTTATTGCCATTCCACCCTGTATAATAGGTTTAGCTGCTTCAATAAACTTATTAATTTTTAAATGAGGAAATATCATTAAATCTTTCTCTATAAATCCTGCTTTTTTACATTCTAACAGATAATTTTTATTTTTATTAGTGAATTTTTATGAACTAATAAATTTTATCCGACTTTATCCCATTTTCCACAGGTACCACCCCATCTTGCAATAATATTTCCTTTTATATCCTTAGGTGTTTTTGCGGTTGTATCGCATTCCCCCTGAACAATTGTAACAATTTCACAATTATTGGAACATCCGTTGCATTCATGTGTAAGGGAATTAAATTTAAAATCACTTACTTCCCAGCCTTTAAATTTGGTTTCTGCTCTTGTGTACTGGTGGTTTTCCATTGCAAGCAAAGCTGCACCTATTGCACCCATTGTCTGGTGATTAGGTGGAACAGTTACTTCAACACCAAGAGCTTCTTCAAATGCTTTTACCATACCTGTATTTGATGCAACTCCGCCCTGAAATACGACAGGAGGAAGTATTTCTTTTCCAAGTGCCAGATTACTGAGATAATTTCTTACAAGTGCCTGACAGAGTCCGTATAAAAGGTCTGGCACCTGATAGCCTAACTGCTGCTTGTGAATAAGATCACTTTCTGCAAAAACTCCGCATCTTCCTGCAATTCTGGCAGGAGAGGTTGATTTTAAAGCAGTAGGTCCAAATTCTGCAATCGGTACATTAAGCCTGCTTGCCTGCTGGTCAAGAAAACTTCCTGTTCCAGCTGCACAGACCGTATTCATAGCAAAGTCGGTAACAATATCGTCTCTCAAAATTATAATTTTACTGTCCTGTCCGCCAATTTCAAGTATAGTTTGCGTTCCAGGAACAAAAATACTTGCTGCAACAGCATGAGCTGTAATTTCATTCTTTACAATATCTGCCCCGAGCATAGCCCCTGCAAGTTGTCTTCCGCTGCCTGTTGTTCCAACGCCTAGTATTTCATAGGTAACTTTTGCCTGCTTTAACAGCATGGTTATTCCGGTCTGAATAGCCAACACAGGTTTACCGGCTGTCTTTAGCATTACGCTATCAATATATTCACCAGTTTCATTTATTACTGCAAGTTTTGTTGTTACTGAACCGACGTCCACACCCAAAAATGATTTTTGAGACATTATATTTTTCTCCAAAATTATATAAAATAGATTAATTATAGACAATTTATCATTAATTAAGATAAAAAAAACATAAAAATAAGTAAAGGTAAAATTTATTCTGATTTTTTCTCTCTGTAATCAAAAAATTAGTATTTTAACTGGAAAAATCAGGTTTAGTTTATCTTAAGTTTGTTATATATCCAATTTGTTTAATCAATTGTTTTAAAAAACAGTTCTTAATAATTCATAGCCCCTTCGGTGAGGACTTTCCCTGCACAGCCTTCACTTGTTGCCCATGTTGAGCTATTTATATCACAGCTATATCCGTCATTATATGTGCCAACAGGATATATTCCTGTTTTTGTTATCCAGAATACAAAAAAATCTCTGCCATACTGATTTGGTCCTGATACTCCATTGATATCAATATCTATCTCGCCACATATAGAAGAATACAATGGACTACCGGCTGGCGCTGTACTTGGTGTTGCTCCACAATTTGAATTATTAATGACAACCGTCATCAGAGTACTATCTGCCAGAATTGCTTTACTATACTTGTCATTCCAACGTAATTCCAAATTTGACGTTAGTAAGTCTTTTCCAAGCCACTTAAGAGGCGAAGTATACCAGCAACCCTGCCCATTACCACAATTTTTAACCACATTAAGTTTAGTTGCAAAATCATTCATAGCATTTGCTGAAGCGGTAGTATTACATGAAGAACCTGAACAGTTAAAATTTGGATTATTTAAAATAGACCCACCTGCATCCAAAACAAGCAATTTAAACGCCTGCTGAAAAACAGCAGATTCTTTCTTTAACTTTGTCACATATTCAGCCTTTTGGGTATCATTAATAAGTGCAGGAATAACTAAACTTGCTACAATTCCAACTATCAGCAAGGTTATCAAAACTTCCGCAAGTGTGAAAGCTATTAATTTTTTATATTCTTCCGGCAATGGGAGTTTTGATATAAGTGGACTTTTTAACAATTTTTCTTCTGTTACTCTCACTGCCTCTGTACCTTTATATTTAATATCTTTTTCGACTTTTATTATACTATATGTTTAGACATTTTCAATTAATAGATTTCATTTAAAAATTTATAAAATTACATCCTTACAGTTAAAAACTCAGGTAAGGTGAAATCATATCTTGCTGGAGTTCTCAAAATATAACTATAGACTTGAATAGAAATCATATCAAATAATATGAAATACTATTATTATAAAAAATTTTAAGCTGGGTTGGAGATTTTATGGGTAATATTGAAGAGTTGATTCAAAGCAGCAAATATTCTGAGGCTCTGGATCTTTTAAAAAGTCAGATAAGTGTACAACCGGATAACAACAAAATTCTGAGTAAAATTGGCTATTGCTTTTTTAAAATAGGCAGGATTAATGAGGCAGAAAAATATTTTAAGAAGGCTTCTGTACTGTGTGATGATGACTGGATCTGGCAGCAGTACGGTTTTATTCTCTATAAACTTGGCAAATTAACAGAGTCAATAAAGGCTATAAAAGAAGCAGTTAAATGTAGTCCTGATAATATCTGGTATTTTCATCAGTTAGCTTTTTTGCTCTTAAAAACAAGAGATTTTGAGAATTCTGTCTATTATATTGATAAAGCTGTAAAATTAGCAGAAGATTCTCAAAGTTCTGATTATTTTGATTTGCTGGAATTTAAAGCCGAAATTTATGAGAATATAAACAAAGATAAGGCTCTCGAAATTTATTTTTCTTTAATAGATAAATTTGAAAATAATCCTATTTTATACGATAAGACTGCAAACGTCGTAGTAAATCAGTTTAAATTTTCAAAAAAGCTGGATAACTTGAATTTGGATACATATGAATATAATAAAGCTACTTTATTATTAAGAAAAGGTAATGTTAATAAAGCTGTCAAGCTTTACAAAAAAATATTAGCTGGCAATAAATACTGTTATCCTGCATATTTAGGCATTGCACAGGCTTTATATGAACAAAAATTCGGGATTCTGGACATTGGCAAAGTCCCAACTCCTGCCGGTATTTCTGATTTATTCAAAAACTACAGCCAGCTAAACGCGCATGAAAAGAATATAATTAACGCATCTGTTTTACCGTTTGAAAACTTTATTTCAGAATTAAACAAAAGAAATTCAGAGTTTTTTGTAGTTCCGGTGGATGTCAGGCTGGTTGATTATCCTGCTAACAATTACCTGAAAAGAAAAAAATACCAGAATATGCCATTTTGCACTTTGCGTGGTATAGGCGGTGATAACGGTTTTGTTGGCGTTGAACGGCTGCGTGATATATTATGGGATGTTCCTGATAATATTCCTGTCATTTCAGCATGTGCAGCCCATGAATATGGGCATCTGGTTTGGTGTATACTTGATGATGATACACAGGATACTTTTAACCAGTTATATAACCTTTCAAAAATGAATAATTCTTTCATCTCCAATTATTCAGCATATAACGTTGAAGAATTTTTTGCAGAATACTATGCTTATTATACAAAACTGCTTGCAGCCAATAAGCCTGTACCGGACAATCCTGTAATGAAAAAATTGCAGGAATTGCAATAGTATAAGACTATGATTTCATCGTTCCCTTGAACCAGCAGCTTACGGGAGGAATAGCTTCTTTTAGCCATAGAGCTATGATTCCTTCTGTATCAGGTTTTTCCCATAAAGCTTCTTTATATTCCACAATTGCAGATCCAAAAATTTCTGATACAATTTTTGCGGTTAAAGTATAATCCCATTGCTTGCCGACAGGATTTGATACTTCTTCCACATTTTCAAAAATACAGTCAGGCAAATTTTTTGAGAAAAATTGAATTAAATCATCTTTATTGTCAATTTCTATCGTAGGCAGTCTGTATGTTTCCTGTTTTTTCAAGACAAATTTCCTTTTATTTACATCGATTTATCTATATCGATACAATTTTATAGTAATTATTAAATCATACAATAATATGAGTCTGATTCCAGCTAAATCATTTATTTTATTGATTTAAATTTTTCTTAAAATAACAATAATAGATACATAAACCAACCATAACTTAGATGCGCCTAAATTTATTTCAGGAAAATATACGATATTTTCCTTTTTTTCTTAGGAAACAGGATATATATGAAATTTTTATCTCTGGAAAATTTTATTAGTATTATTTTTATAGCAGTATTTACCTGTGGAGCAGCAGGTTATGTCGGAGATTTGCCCAAGCTGGTTACTTCTCCTGATGGAAACAGGCAGCAAGAGAATTTAGCTCCTGCCGGGAACCAGCAACCAGAAAGTTTAAGAAAAAATCCTCCTTTTTCGGAAAATCAGTATCCTGATAATTCAAGGAAACTTCCCCCTCCAATAAGGCCTCTTGCACCTAAAGAATATCCTGCAATGTATGAAGGTGCTGTCATAAAGCAAAACAGATATTCAAAATATCAGAAAGACTTAACTCCATTAAAAGATAAGTTGGAAATGCTAAAAAAAACCATGCTGAGTGAAGACAACAGCAAAATGCAAATTTTCTGCGCCCAGGTAAATCTGGTTGATCTGTATGTTAACTATATAAAATCAAAATATGCAAAAAGACCTGAAAGATTTTATGAATCATATAAAACAATACTTATTATGGACAAAAATATTGTAGATACAGCAAACTATTGGAAAACAACCATGCAGTACATGAGAATGATTTATAAATCAGCAGGTGAAAGAAAAAGAAACCAGTTATCATTTAAAAGAAAATATGATAATTCTTTAAAATCTGTTAACAGGGTTTTAGAAATTTTAAATGAAGATTTGAAAAAATATTAGAAATTGACCCCAAAGTCCAATTTTTAAAATTTGAAACTTTGAAAAATAACCGATTAAGTAATTTATTGGCTGCCTCAGATTGAGCAGGCAAATTATTTTGGGGAAATTGACGATTAATTTTCCTCAACTACATTCGTTATTACTTCGCCCCAAATATCAAATCCACCACTCATTTCTTCTATAACATATTTAAGATCTTTATTTTTAACGAGCTCGGCTTCAATTTTTTCATGTGCTTTTTCAATATCCTTAAATTCGCCTATTTTTACTTTATCGAGACCCGTTTCTGGCTTAATATAAACTTGATACATATTTCCTCCTTTTTTAATACTTTTAATAATTATTATATTATAAAATTTACAGTAATTTATAGGTTATAATTCACGATAAAAATATGAGTAACAATTTAATTTATGAGCAGAAAAATCAATAAAGACCAGATTTATACTACTTCTTACGCTCATCTAATAATAAAATACTTGCAATAAAAGTAATTTATGACTTAAACTTGTTTGAAAAATTTTTGCAGATATACATATTTAATATTTTGATAAATTTTCAAAAACTGAATAAATCCCTAATTCATAGTATTGTGTGATTTAAAATAATAGTGATATAGTTTCTATACTATGCTAAATAAATCTATTGAAGAAAAATTTATATATAAACCAGCTCCCAAAGAGAAAAATGCTATTCCTTTGTGGTTTTGTTTTCCTAGTACGTATTCTATTGGGATGTCATCTCTTGGGTATCTTAATCTTTTTAAAATTTTTGACCAGAACAAAGATGTTAATGCTGAAAGAGTCTTTGTTGATACTGAAAAAACTAAAATTTCTCCGGGTACCGTAGAAGTTTGCGGTTTTTCTTTTTCATTTGAGCTTGATTTTCTTGGTGTTTTTAAGATTTTAAGTAAATATGATATTCCTTTCAGGTCAAAAGACAGAGATAATAACCACCCGATAATTTTCGGGGGAGGACCTGTTTTAACGGCTAATCCTGAACCATATGCGGATTTTTTTGATGTAATTGTACTTGGAGATGGGGAAGAAGTTTTAACTGATCTGGTTAATGCATATCAGGAAGTTAGATATCTCGAAAACAGAAGAGAAAAACTGGCGCATCTTGCGCAAATCAGGGGTGTATATGTTCCATCGCTTTATGATGTTGCATATAACTCTGATAATACCATTAAATCCTATATCAGAAATAATCCAAAAGTTCCTGAATTACTGTCCCGAAGATGTATAAGCACTCTGAAGGATTGTCTGTATACTCCGATTCTCACTGAAAAATCCATGTTTTCCAATATGTTTATAATAGAAACCGCAAGAGGTTGCCCCAGAAGATGCGCATTTTGTCTTGCCAGCTACCTGAATCTTCCTTCAAGGTATCCTGATTATAAGAGTATAATTGATGCAATAGATTTAGGCCTTAAATATTCTAACAAGATAGGTTTATTAGGAGCATTAATCACAGAGCATCCTGAATTTGACAAAATTTGCGAATATTTATTATTTAAGAGAAAAGAAAAAGAATTTCAAGTGTCTGTTTCTTCTTTAAGAGCAGACAGAATAACGCCTCTTATGGTACAAACTCTTGTTAAATGTGGCCAGCACAGCACAACTATTGCAATTGAAGCAGGAAGTGAAAGACTGAGAAAAGTTATTAACAAGAATCTTACTGAGGATGAGATAAGAAACAGTATTAAAATTGCCAGAGAAAATGGTCTTTCCGGCTTAAAAATATACGGAATTATCGGTCTGCCTACAGAAACACAGGAAGATATTCTTGAAATGGTTAATTTAATGAACAGGCTTAAATTAGAAAACAAGGGATTCAAATTAACTCTAAGCATAAGTTCTTTTGTGCCCAAAGCACAAACTCCATTCCAGTGGGAATCTCGAGAATGTGTTAAAGAACTTCAGGCAAAAAATGATTTTCTTAAAAAAGAACTTCACAAACTGGGAATTGATTTTAAACCTACTAGCATAAAATGGGACTTTATACAGGCTATTTTATCAAGAGGTGACAGAAGACTTGCACCTTTACTTGAAAAAGTTTATGAATACAACGGGTCTCTTGGTAGCTGGACAAGGAGTTATAAGGCACTGACTGAAGATGGACAAGTATATCCATCCTATGATTGGTATGCTTTGAGAGAAAAAGATCATAACGAAATTTTGCCATGGGATTTTATACATACAGGTATTGATAAAGAAATACTTATAAAAGAACATTTGAAAGCACGTAAAAATTAATTATATATAATATTTTTAATTAGTTCATCGATTTGCAGCTTGGATATAGGAACTGTAAAACAAAGTAAAAAATTTACTGCATCAAAATAAGCCTGTTTTGCGGTTTTGTTTTTTATACAGGAAATATGCCTGATTAGTTCTTTATAATAGATCAAAATTTGAGAAGCAAGTTCGGCGAAAAATTCTTTGTAATCTTCATATTGATAGCAGGACAATTTTTCTGTTGAATTTTTAGGTTCAAAAAAGATTGATTTATTTTTAGTGCTGCCGGATTTTATCAAGCAGTGAAACCTCTTAAAATCATTGAGAAGAAATTTGTCTTTTAATACGGTAAAAGCAAGGGCATGAGCTGCTTCATGGGCAAATATATCTATAAATTGATTTCTTAGATCCTGATTTAAAACATATTCAATAGGAATAATAAGTATTTTATCGCCAAAAGAACTGCACTCTGCTCCAAATGCAAAACAAAGCTCATTTATATTATCAACAGTTATATATGAAATATGTTCGAGAATTTTTCGGATCGCTATAATAAAATCAACCGGAATATCAATACTAATGCTATCCGGCCAGTTTAAAACAGGCGGAAATTTATAAATATAAATATTAGAAACCAATTTATCTATCTTTTTTGACTTTTCAACTTTTAAAACATGCCCCAAATAATCTCTTTCAGGTTTAACATTAAATGCATTTATTACAGTATATTTGCACGGAAAGGATTTCTTTCTGTAAAAAATCATAAAATTAGCCCACGTTAATATTGCTAAATATGAATATTTTTCTCTGGTTTATTGCTCTTAAAAGTTAATAAATTATAATAAAGTTAAATACTATGAATTTTAATCACGAAATGACTTATATACCAGAATGAGTTAATAAAAACCAAAACTCGTCGTTTCCGTTTTTATTAAAACCCACTCCGCAATACCACAAAACGATGATTTAAAATTCAAAATTACTAAAAGAATGTGGTATATATATGAAACTAAATAAAATATTTTTTTTAATAATTATGCAGCTACTGCTAGTGTGTCTGGCTTTATTTCCCGGTAGTATGCCTACAAATTTAAAAGCACAGACACCGGGAATTGATGAAAATATGAATTTAATCAAGGTTGGCATCAGCACAAACAATTTTAGCCAGCTTGAATATACACAGATTAGCATAACTTCAAAAGGCGCTTTTGAAATAGTTAATAAACGAGACGGCACACTGCTGGATACATCAGAGGGAAACGATATATTTACTTTTAAAGTCGAAGATGAAGATATTTCTGTCTATAAAGGTAAAACACTTGTTACTGACGGGCTTTATGGTCCTATTGGTGTTTTACCGCAGGATACAGAACCTGTTGAAATTGTCGGACTTAAAAGAGCAGGCAAACCGGCATTATATAGAGGGGAAATTGACATAGTAAAATCTCCTGAAAAAGATGATAAATTATCAGCAGTAAATGTACTTCCTATAGAAGAATATCTTAAAGGTGTTGTGCCAAATGAAATGCCATCTTACTTTGGAATGGAAGCCCTAAAGGCACAGGCTGTGGCTGCAAGAAATTATGCAATAAAACCAAGAACAAAAACATATCAGCAATTTGATATTTGTGATTCTGTGGCATGTCAAGTTTACTTTGGGTATAACACTGAGACTGCAAGGGGAACTCAGGCAGTCGAAGAAACAAGAGGGCTGGTCGGAATTTATAACAGCGATTTAATTCTAGCGCTTTACAGTTCTACAGCGGGCGGATATACGGAAAATTATGAAAATGCCTTTACAGAAAACGGCTCATCTGATTTTTCACGTCCTTGTTCAAAACCTTATTTGAAAGGAAAGCCTGATAATCCTGATACTCCAGTACTTGACAATGAAAATAACGCCAGAGTATTTTACACAAATATACAGGCATGTTACGAAAATGATTCAGGCTTTTACAGGTGGACACGTAGATGGACAGAAAAAGAACTTGAGTATGTTCTTAACAAAAATTTGCCCAAATACAGAAATACAGGCTTTGTGTACCCATACTTTGGAAAAAACCTTAAGACAGGAGCAATAAAAAAAGTTGAAGTAGCTTGCAGGGGAGTTTCCGGCAAGGCAATGATTGTTAAAATCACTGCCGCAAACGGAATCTGGATGGTAAAAAAAGAATTATTTATAAGAAAAATATTTGAAAATGCTGGCAAAATGCTGCCAAGTGCAAATATCATTATTGACAACATTACAGATGCAAACGGAAACTTGAGCGAAGTATTTATGTACGGAGGCGGACTGGGGCATGGAGTCGGTATGAGCCAGTTTGGGGCAAATGGTATGAGCCAGAAAGGTTTTACTTTTGACCAGATTTTGCAGCATTATTACGATAAAATATCTATAGGAACACCGCCTGTTGTTTTATCATCAGCACCAAAAACAGAAGCTGTCTATCAGAGATTTTATACAACAAATTCTGATGTTGACCTGATAATTGACAACAGCCGCAGACTTAACAGCATGAAAGTAATTATAAATTCAAACGAAATGGACATTCCTTTAAAGGATTATTCTGAAAACAAAATAAGGATAAATTTGGAAAATTATATAAATACAGGCATTAATGATATAATTTATTTTCCACCAAAGAGTGATGAAGAGGAATCTTGTGTAAAAGCTTGGGTAGAGGTTTATAAAACAGCTGATGACAGGTAAAAGTTTATTTAAAGTAGCTGGATTAATAGCGATAATAACTATAATAAGCAAATTGGTCGGATTTCTCAGGGATGTTGTTATTGCGCATGCATATGGAGCCGGTGTTGTAAGTGATGCTTATTTTTACGCATATCAGTTTCCTTCTCTGGCATTAATTTTACTCGGAGGCCTTGGAGGACCGTTCCATACTGCCACTATTGCTGTTTTTTCCAAATTAATTCCCGATTTAAAATCAAAACCTCCTGAAGAAGCTCAAAAATTACTGAATAAATTTTTAACTATTACTGGTATAGGTTTTTTAGCTATTTCAGTAATTATTTTCTTCTTTTCAGACCTTGTAATAAAAATAATTGCAGCTAATGCAAGTCCTGAGTTACAGCATCTGGCATCTGTTCAACTAAAAATAATGTCGCCAATGATGTTTATTGGTGGTATTGTCGGGATATTATACGGAATATCCAATGTTTACAATGAATTTGTTTATACTTCGCTTAGTCCCACCGTAGCCAGCATTGCTGTTATTATTGCAGTTCTTTTATTCAGAAACGATAAAGTTGGCATGATACTTGCCTGGGGTACAACAATAGGAGCTGTCGGACAATTGTTACTGCAATTGCCCGTATTTTTTAAATCAGGTTTTCGTTTTAATCTGGATTTTCATTTTTTCGACAGTAAACTTGTTAAACTAAAGGAAATTTTGTTCCCTGCAATGCTTGGGACAACAATCGGACAGATTAATATTTATGTTGACATGTTTTTTGCTTCGCTGCTTGCAGCCGGGGCATGGTCAGCAGTTGGTTATGCAAACAGAATATTTCAATTTCCTGTAGGAATCATTATAACTGCAATGCTCGTTCCATTATTTCCCATGTTTTCAACATTTGTAGGAAAAAAAGACTGGGATTCCCTTAGATATTACTTTCATCAAGGATTGATCTCATTATGGTTTTTGTCATTCCCGATTCTGGCATTTATTGTAATATTTGCACAGGATACTATAAAACTGGTGCTGGAAAGAGGAGAATTTGATCATTCTGATACTATAATGGTTTCAATGGCACTTATATATCTTTCAATATCAATTATTCCATATGTGGCAAGAGATACTTTAACCAGAATATTTTACGCTTTTGATGACTCCAAAACGCCATTTTATATAGCAATGTTCTCTATTCTGGTTAAGGCAGCAATGAACTTTTTATTTGTTAAACAACTTGGTATAGGAGCAATTACACTTTCAACAACCGCTGTTACTTTAGTAAACGGAATCCTGCTGGCTGTATTTATCAGAAAAAAAATCAGTTTGGGATTCAGAAGCCTTATAAGCCCGACTTTAAAAATAACGCTTGCAACACTTGTCATGTCTGTAATTGCCATAGGGCTTAAAGTATACCTTGATCAGATATGGCATAATACGACTGTTTTACTAGCAGCAAAATTATGCATTTATGCTGTAGTCTGTACTTTTTCATACTTTGGACTGTCAATACTTTTTAAAATTTCTGCAGCAGAACAGATTTACAACAGACTTAAAAATAAATTACTAAAAAAACCAGCAGAAGAGGTGGTTTCAGCAGAATAAAATATGAAGTCTGGTTAATCAAAAAAGTGTTTTGTATTATCATAATACGCAAAATGCTGTATAATTTAAGCTTGTAAAACATATTATAAATCTCAGCTTATCTGATGATCTGATAAAGTTAAAATAGTACTAAAATTATCAATAAATGATAATATATAGCTGATTAAATTAATAGAAAGAAATATATGCAAGAAATAAAAATAAGAAGTATACCTGTATTTTTGGCAATTTGTATATTTGGGGCTGTGGCATGTGTTGGGTCTACATTAATCACAACAGGTGCAATCAGTATCTCTATACCGATTCTTATAATTGGAACGATGTTGTGTTACCTTGTAATAAACATGTTATCCTATCCAAAAGCTAATGTAATACAATTATTAAAGCTTTCGCTTATATCCTTAGCGATATTTTCTGTTATCATTACGGCTTCATTTGTGGTCTCAAATTTAATAAATCATAATGCAGTAATTATAAATTCCAACTTGACTTTAACTGCAACACCTTTTTATGCGCTAGCCGGTGTCATATTTGGAATATTATCGTCAATAATGTTAATAAGAATGAAAAAAATAAAAATACCTCATCAATCTGCAAGTGATAATACTAATAATGAAAATGAAAAAAAAGTTAATGAATCTGCAAAAAGTTTTGAAAACGAAGAACAAGAACCATTACCTGTAAAATTACAAACAGATCCTGTTATTACTGTTAATGAAAATATAATAAAACCGGAAAACCAAACAGTGCCAGATATATCTGGTAAAAGCGAATTAATAAAAGAAGATTATTTAGAAGCTTCAAGGGAGTCACTTGATCCATTACCTGAAATTAAACTTGAAGAAGCAAGTCCAGTCGAAACAGCTAAAGAAACCAGGAAGAATATTGTCTATGATGAAAGTATATTCAATACTGAGAGTGATGATATTCCTGACAATATAAGACTTGTAAATAATAAAACAAAAAAAATAGAAAATGAAAAAGGTGGAATCGCATCAATAGGAAAATTGCTTATCAATAACAGAGATATTGAGAATCTCATTGAAATTAATGAACTTATGCAACAAATTGGTTGTAATAATGATGATATCGATGTAATTTCCATGTCAACAGGCATTAAAATTTACGAGAAATTCAACAAAGTAATGGTAGATTATACCCAGATAAAAGATTTAACTTTATCAAATAAAGCAGGCTTTGTAATAGCAAGTACAATAAATAATAATAGACGCTCAGAAACCGTTGGAGCAATTTCATCCAGTGCTTTTATAGTTTTGAAGAACTATCTGAAAAGACTTGAAATTAACAAACTTCAAAAAATATTCTTTGAAACACAGGATAATATTTATTCAATATTTACAGTAAGTGAAGATATATTGTCCTTCATTACTGAAAAAAGCTTTGAACCTGTAAATTATACAGGTTTAAAGGATATTCTTGATCATGATTCACTGTCAGTTCAGGACTTATCTGCGCTTAAATGTGCAAAAGAAATTGCAGAACTTGCGATAACAGATAAAAAAGGATCGCTAATAGGTTCATTAAATAGTGAAAATCCTAAGCAGCTTGCTTCATTATCTTCTGCTATTTTCGAAAATTTGAAAATATTCATAATAAATATACAGCCTTCTGTTGAAATTAAAAAAATTACAATGTTTGCGGATGAAAAAGTATATACTATAAGAAAATATAACGATAAGATAATTGGATTAATAACATCACCAAATGGTCCAATACAACTTTCAAACAGGCTTCTTGAAGTAGATATGTTAATAAAATAGGGTTAAGGAATTAAAATTACATGACTTCATCAAAAAACTTTTTAAGTAATATACTATTAGATGCACAGATTATCAATGAATCACAATTAACATCTGTTCTGGATGAAAAAAAACGTTCAAAAAAAACACTTATAGAAATAATTTGTGATAAAGGATTTGCGACAAAAGAAGACCTTTATTCGCAATTAATTCCTACACTTGAATTGTATTATGGTGTAAGCTATTTCGATTTGCAAACTTCAAATATTGAGACAGAGCTTTTGAATATTATTCCTGCAGACTTAATGATTGCACATAAGTTTCTACCAATTAAAAGAAGCGGTAATGTTATTACGTTTGCCATGACAGAACCGGATAATATTGAAACTGAAAGAGAAATCAAAGACAGATTAAGAGAATTTAAAGATATAGTAATAAAAAAAGAAGTAATACTTGAAGATGATTTTAACAAGTTTGCAGAAAGTTACTTTGCAAAACCAGAAGAAAAACAGGAAATAATTGAACAAAATACTGATGAACTTATATCATCCCTGGGTATAGACTTAGTAGAAGCCGATATTGATAATGCTGATATATCTGATTTAATGAATTCAGCTCAAGAAGGGCCCATTATTCAGCTCGCTAACAGTATTCTTGGCGTTGCTATCTCAAGAGGTATAAGTGATATTCACATTGAACCAAGGGAGAAAGAAGTAATCGTCAGATACAGACAAGATGGTGTACTGAGCATATACAAAACGTTCCCTAAAAAAATACAAAATGCCTTAATATCCAGATATAAGATCATGGCAGAATTGGATATTGCAGAAAAAAGGCTCCCTCAGGATGGCAGAATACGCGTAAAAATGGCTAATAAATTTATTGATTTCCGTGTATCAACTCTACCAAGTAAATTTGGTGAAAAAATAGTAATGAGAATTCTTGATAAGTCAAATATTTCATTTGGTCTTGAACAGCTAATTACTGACCAAAATGCCCTAAAAATAATCAGGGAAATGATAAACAGACCTTACGGAATTATATTTGTAACAGGACCGACCGGAAGCGGAAAAACAACAACTCTTTACAGTGCTTTAAGTGAAAGAAATAGCCCGGAAGTAAATATATCAACTGCCGAAGATCCTATTGAATATGATCTTGGCGGAATTACCCAGTCAGAAGTAAATAAGACCATAGGAATGGATTTTGCAAGAATTTTGAGAGCTTTTTTAAGACAAGACCCTGACATTATGCTTGTTGGTGAAACCAGAGATAAGGAAACCGCAAAAATAGCAATTGAAGCAGCTCTTACAGGTCACCTTGTCTTAACAACGTTACACACAAATGATGCACCAAGTTCTATAATGAGACTTAATGAAATGGGCATTGAACCGTTCTTAATTTCAAGTTCAACAATCGGAATTGTTGCACAAAGATTATTAAGGCGAGTCTGTCAGACATGTAAACAGGAATACCAGCCTGATGATAATGTTATCAAATTTCTTGGAATTAAAGACAACAGCAAGAAATATTATAAAGGGGCAGGCTGTGAAAAATGCAATGGCACAGGTTATAAAGGCAGGGTTGGTGCTTATGAAGTTATGAAAATTAATGACAATATCAGAGATCTTATTGCAAAAGGTGAAAATACCGCAATTTTAAAATTTGCAGCACAGGAAGCCGGAATGCAAACATTATTTGAATACAGTCTTAAACTTGCAGAACAAGGACTAACAACACTAGATGAAGTAATAAGAGTAACTTTTACAAGCGAAGGCTCTTCTTTACTTTGTCCCGGGTGCGGAAAACCAGTGGGCGAAGAATTTTACAAATGTCCATTCTGTCAGATTGACCTTAAGAAAACCTGTCCTCGTTGCAATACCTTTATTCAGGATGACTGGATTTCCTGTTCAAAATGCGGTCTGAAATTATCTGACTATAAAGCAGATACCACTTGCCAGAATTGCGGTGGTGAAATATCATTAGATATGGCTGAGTGTCCGTGGTGTTATCAGTTAATCTCAAAAAAATAGATTAATTTATTAGGAGTCGATATATGCAATTAGAAGAATTAATGGAACTGGTATTTAATCAGGGCGGAAGTGACCTTCATATATCTGTAGGTTTGCCACCTGTTATAAGAGTTGATGGTAAACTCATCAGAACTGAAAATCCGCCACTTACAAAAGAAGATGTCCAGATGATGGCATTTAGCATGTTAAATAACGAACAAAGAAGAGTACTCGAACAGAACTGGGAAATCGACTGCAGTTTTGGGTTACATGGTGTAGGGCGTTTCAGGGTAAATATTTATAAAGAAAGAAGCAATTATGCTATAGCATTAAGAACAATTACTTCTGATGTGCCAAGCTTTGAACAGTTAGGTTTGCCAGATGTCGTAAAAGTTACTGCAGACAAGCCAAGAGGACTGATTCTGGTAACAGGTCCTACCGGAAGTGGAAAATCTACTACACTTGCTTCAATGATAGATCATATTAACTCCTCTCGATCAGAACATATACTTACGGTTGAAGACCCTATAGAATATATTCATAATTCAAAAAGAAGTATAGTACACCAGAGAGAACTGGGACAGGATACAAGAAGTTTTGCTAATGCGCTTAAATCAGCACTTAGAGAAGACCCTGATATCATACTTGTTGGTGAAATGAGAGACCTTGAAACAATCGCTCTGGCACTAACAGCAGCAGAAACAGGTCACCTTGTAATGGGCACACTCCATACCTCATCAGCAAGCCAAACAATTGACAGAATTGTTGACGTTTTCCCGGCTGAACAGCAGCAACAAATTAGAATACAGTTATCGAGTAGTTTAGTTGCTGTATTTAGCCAGACATTAATTCCAAAATTAGCACCAGATGGAAAAAAAGCAGGAAGGGTGCTTGCACAGGAAATAATGATAGTTACACCTGCTATTGCAAACATGGTAAGGGAAGGAAAAACAGCCCAGATATATTCTGCAATTCAAACAGGTGGAAATCAGTATATGCAGACATTGGAAACAGCTTTAAAAAATCTGTATAATAAAAGATTAATTACGTATGAAGATGCCCTTGCAAAAACAAGCAGACCTGATGACTTAAAAAGATTACTCAATTCGAATTCAGGTATGTAATTAATAAATTTACACATATGTACCTTTTATATTTCTAACCAATAAGGAGAAACCGATGCCCCAATTCAGATATAAAGCAAGAAACAGTCAGGGAATATTACAGGAAAGTATAATACTGGCAGATGATGATACGGCTGCTCGAGCACAAATAACTGAAAAAGGGCTATGGCTGGTAGAATTGGTTGCAATAAAAGAAAAGTCTACAAGTCCTCTGGATTTTGAACTTGACGGTTTATTGGCCGGAATTACAGGTGTTGGATTAAGAGATCTTGTAGTATTTTGCAGACAGTTCTCGTCACTGGTAAATGCAGGGGTAGCAATGATTAGAACTCTCACCATTCTATCTGATCAGACTGAAAATCCAGCTTTTACAAAAGTATTAAAAGCTGTTAAAACAGATGTAGAACAAGGGTCAAGTCTCTCTGAGTCTTTTTCAAAGCATCCGAAAATTTTTGATAATTTTTTCGTAAGTATGGTTAAAGCAGGAGAAACTGGTGGTGTTCTTGATGAAGTTTTAAATAGAATCGCCAAATTTATGGAAGATAAAGAAAAATTATCAAATAAGATAAAATCTGCAATGGCCTATCCAACACTTGTATCAGTACTTGCCTTTATAATTTTCTTTGTAATGTTAACTATTATACTGCCCAAGTTTTCACAGATATTCACAAGACTTGGCAGTGAATTGCCGGCATATACGCAATTTCTTATTAATGTAAGTAATTATCTCAGATCTCCTTTGATGTTTGTGTTTATTGCTATGATTGTTTGTATAGTACTAGGTTTTAAAAAAATATATTCGATACCTGCAGGACAATTTTTTATTGATACTTTAGTTTTAAAAATCCCCATTTTGGGCAGCTTATTGAAAAAAATTGCTGTTGCCAGATTTACAAGAACATTTGGAACTTTAATTAAAAGTGGAGTTCCTATATTAACTGCACTTGAAATTGTTGAAGAATCTACAAGCAACTCTGTAATAGCAAAAGTTATCAGAGATGTTTATGACGAAATAAAACAAGGTGGATCAATAAATACCCCGCTGGAACGCTCCAATATATTTCCTCCAATGGTTACATCAATGATAGCAGTTGGAGAAGAAACTGGTGAACTTGATGCAATGCTGGCAAAGATATCGGATTTTTACGACGATGAGGTAGAAGTTGCAGTTAGCGCATTAACTGCTATGCTAGAACCAATAATGATGATCTTTCTTGGAGGTATGGTAGGTGCAATAATCGCAGGCATGTATTTACCGATGTTTAAAATCTTCGATCATATTAAATAAGTTAGAAAATCAGCATTTGATTAAGTTTTGTTAAATTAAATACAAAAAAAATATGCGTTTTGGTCATATACTTTGTATATACAAACTAAATACTTTGTATTTAATCACTATATGTATTATAAATATTAGCTCATGGCAAAATTTACTACCAACCAGGCGAAAGTTAATAATACTAGTCATTGTAGCTTTATTGGCATAGTTAGAGTTTTCAAATTATTGTCAAAGCAATTTATGAACTTTAATTGTTTTTATAAATACAGGAAGAATAAAATAAAAAACAAGCACTTACTAAGTTTAAGATTACTTTAGAAGGAGGCAGTCCTATGGGGTTAGTATGTAGTCAATTACGATTATTGATGCTTTACGACAGAAAAAGCAGATTAGAATTTCAAATGCAAGCTTTATCAACAAGAATTATGGCTGCTAGCGCGCAAACGAGTGGTCTAGCAACAAAACAGGCACAGTTATTAAATACATTATCAGGGAACTATTCTGATGAACAAAAAGAAAAAGTTGATTTAGCATTACAAAAACTGGAATACCAGATCAAGGCAATTAATGACTGGAGTACTTTAATTGAACAACAACAGAAGCAAATCGATACTCAACACAATATTGTTCAGACAGAAATTGAGTGCGTTAAAAAGACACTTGATAAAGATGTTGAACACACTAAATATTTCCAACACGGATAAAAGTTGTATAAATATTTCTTAACACATTCTTCTAAAGTTTATAATAACAATGCTTGTACTAAATATACATGTAACCACAAGTTAAAGACCTTTTTAGGTCTTTTTTTTTGTCATTTTTAAGAAGAATTTAAAGTTCGCATATTATAAGGACGTAATAAAAAATACTTACGCATTTTTTATTACTAGTGAAATTTTGATAGACAAGAAGCAGCCTACAAAAATTCTTAGCCGCCGCCTTCGCGTCGCCGAAGAATTTTTCCGCTGTCCATATAACTCTCGAATTGCTAAATAAATTAAGCTCTAATTTCAGGTTATATAGTAAACACACTCGGATTTTATCAAGTCCGAGTTTTGAGAATCCATAAATAATTTTGTGTAAACCTCCGATAAAACGTATAGTAGAAAATGGAGGTTTTTCTCATGAAAAAGAAATCACCATTAGTAAATGAAAAATTTATCAAAGAATGCTACAAGAGTGGAAATCCACTTATGTCAGATGAAATTCAAAATATGTTTAAAGATGCCTTTTCTCATATATTTGAAAGCTGCTTTCAGTCTGAGATTGAAGATGAACTTGGTTATTCAAAATATGATTATCAAAACAAAACGTACTGTTTTACATATATAACTTCTAATGAAGATACTCTCTAAGAATGAGTTTATATTTTAATCTACGCTATATTATAATAATATTAAATAGTAACTTTTTATCGATTTGATAAAACATGATTAATAATAAGTGAAATCGCTTTGTTAAGTTAGTAAGATGAGTGAGAATATCATGAAAATTAAAACAAGTAGGTTTGGGGAACTTGAGATTAATGAGAATGTCATTTTTAATTTTGTTGAACCAATACTAGGATATGAGCGTTTGCCAAGATTTATTCTGGTTGACAATGCTCCAGAATCCCCTTTTAAGTGGCTACAGGCTGTTGATGATGAAAAAATTGCATTTCCTGTAACAGTTCCCGGTTATTTTGGACTGGATTACCAATTTACAGTACCTGATCAGGAAGCTAAAAAGCTTGAATTAACAAGCTCTAATGAATTATTATCGTTAAATATTGTTTGCATACCAGCAGGTAAACCTGAAGATGCAACAATAAATCTTTTAGGACCGATTATTATTAATTTGATAAACAGAAAAGCTATGCAATTAGTACTGATTGATGATAATTTGCCTGTAAAAAAGAGATTATTTGCTGAAAAGCCAAAGGAAAGCAATACCCCTGAGGAAGCAATGACAAAAAAATAATATTTGAGGATATTTAAATGCTGGTTTTAACAAGAAAAGTCGGGCAAAAGCTTATAATAAACGATAATATTGAGGTTATCATTCTTGAAACAAAGGGTGACTCAGTAAAAATCGGTATTAAAGCTCCAAAGAATGTCTCTATATTTAGAGAAGAAATATATGAAGAAATTAAAAAGGCAAATCTCCAGTCAGGGAAGAGTGTTATGGTTAATGATTTATACAAGGCAGTGAACATGCTGGATGGTAATAAATCATCAGCATTACCTGATCTGGATAAATTACCAAAAGTTGTTAAAACACTTAAAGAGCCTGGAGTAGACAGATAATTAATCTATGGATATTGATGTAAACAAGCTGGTTAACGATGCAACTATTGAAATTTTAGTCAATAATAATACCAAAAAAGTAATCTGCGAACTTTATGAGCTTGTTTATGACAAAAACATAGATTCCGAAGAGATTAAATCCACTCTGGCCTTTGCGTTTTATGAAAATAAAAATTATATGGAAGCGGTAAAAATTTATAACGAATTAAATATGCCTTATCACGCTGGTTTCTGTGAACTTCTTTTGGGGAATAAAGATAAAACAAGGGAATTATGGTTTAATGCACCAGAATCATCGGCAATTTGTTGGGGAAAGAGTCTTATTGATCTTATAGAGATTAAAATTGGTCTCGTTCCAACATTCCTTCAGGTTCGTAACTTTCTCGAACGTGATTTAACTTATTTTATTAGGGCTGACAAAGTAAATTATGCTGAAAATGTTATTCAGTGCAACAATTTTTTATCTGATATAAACCCGGAAGCAAATAAATTTATCGGTAAAGCATTAATGAACAGCGGATTTCAAAATCTTGCAGTTACTTTTTTCTTAAAAAGCCAGGAAATGATTCCAACCGATCCCGAGATATATTATTATTTGGCACAGTATACTTATCAAGTAGGTGCATTGGACGAAACCAAGCGTATGCTAAAACAATGTCTGGATTTAAATATAACTTATACTCCTGCCAAAATCCTGCTTGACAAGATTGGCAATGAAATGATATCCAATGCAAAAAAATAGTTGGTTTTAAACAGCTGAAGCTAAAACGCACTGCTTTTTGCTGCATAGAAGTGCTTCTATGTAATCTATTATTCGTTTTTCCAGTCTTATACCAAACATATTATTAATTTCTCTTATAAAGAAGCATGGACTTGTAACATTTATTTCGCTGATGTAGTTATCTATTATATCAAGCCCTACTAGATAAAGTCCATCTTCAAGAAGCTTTGGAGCTATTGCCTTGCAAATTTCTCGTTCTCTGGCTGTTATAAACCCTTGCTTAAAATATTCATCCTTATGATTATTAAACTTAAAGTCATCTTCTCCGGATAATTTAACAACACACTCGCTATAAAGCTTTCCGCCTATTAAAATCAGCCTTTTATCACCATTTTTAATATTTGGTAAATACTTCTGTACCATTACAACAGTGGTTTCGTTGTTTGTGGACGATTCAATCACTGCATTTATGTTTTTATCATTTTTGTTCAGGTAAAAAACCCCTTTTCCAAAGCATTTGTTTAAAGGTTTGATTACAATTTCGCCGTATTCATGCAGAAATTCCTTGATAATACTTGATTTTGAAGTTGTTATATTATCAGGGACAAATCCCTGAAAATTATTTATATATAGCTTTTCGTTAGCCTTTCTGATTCCTGACGGGCTGTTTATTACCATTGTAGTTGATGTATCAACATAATCAAGTATATATGTAGCAAATATATAGTCCATATTAACAGGAGGATCAGGCCTGAAAACAATACAATCAAGATCATTCAGATATAGTGTTTCAGCTTTTTTGTCATAAACTATATCATTTTTTCTGGTGGTATCTTTTAAACAGGTCTTGAAAACCTGTGCTTCCGGCAGGTTATTTTTTAGTGACAACCTGTCCATTGTCGTAATATATACATCCCAATTTCTAAGATTGCACTCTTTTATCATCCAGAATGAAGTTATCAGGTCATTAAACTCAAAATACTGCAATTCTACCTTGTCAATAACGTATAAAATTTTAAATTTGCTCATAAACTCACACTTTTCATTAATTCCAGAAAATAATTAACAGATTTATTTTCTGCCTAACAATATTATAATTCAATGGCATGCAAAATTTTGTGAATACCTATAGTAAACGCGCTCAATAATTATACATAAATATATGAACACAAAATCCTAACTGAATGCTGTCTTAAAACATCGAAAACTGAAGAATAAGTTACATAAAAACCGAAACGACAACTGACCGTTTCTGCAGTTTTGCCCTTTTGAAATCTTACTTCTAGTAAAAATACAGATAAAATTAAATTTTATCTGTATTTTTAAATATTTGAAAAATTATAGCCGATTATCCTTTTATATCAACATTTTGTGTTTTCAATGATTGATTACCTGAATTAACTTCCGGTTCAGTATGACCTGGTTTTTTTTCAAGACCAATGAAACTCATTACTGGATGGATAATTTTATGGCTTATTAAAGGTGCAAGTACAGTAAGACCGATAATTGATCCGATAATTGAAACTCCTTCAATAGTTCCTTTAATTTTGTGCATTGCATCTGTAATCTTTTCATCTTCAAAGTTCATCTTATGTTGAGTGTAATCATGCATAAAATGGTCATAACCTTTAATTGTTTTAGTTTTACCATTCTTTTTTGTAATTATTTTCTTTGAATCAAATTCTTTGAAAGCATCAATTACAGCTTTATTATCTTTAAAAATTCTTTTTGCTGCATGGTATCCACCTTTTTTAAACCACGGAATTACAGACATATAAATTCCAAAACATAAAACTTGATACAAGAATTCTTTCGTTGCCGAATATTTCTTCGTTTCTGAATCTGTATTTTTATCGGCCAGTGTAAATGCTGGTCTGCCAATGGCTTTTAACGCAGTCTCTATACCGACAGCATACATTGTATTTTGAGCGATATTAGCCAATCTCTGGTTATTTAGTAGTGATTTTGGCGATACATTCATATTAATTACCTACCCTCATGCCAGCAGACCCCTTACTCATTTGATAAATTTCCAAAGCATTTTGCCTGTCAGGTTTGGCAATAGGGGGGTAAATATTAGGTTTATCAGCAATTTTATCAAAGTTAATATTTTGAGGTTGTATAGTATTTTGTTTTTTTGAATCCTGCCATTTTTTAAAGCCCTTCATAATTGGAGGTAATGCAACATTACATAACGAAGGAATAACAAGAAGTGCTGCAATACAAACTCCTAAAAAAGAGGTTGTTTCTCCCACTATTTTATACTGCTTAAATGCGGTTTTGAAGGTATCCCCTTCGTTTTTCAAAACATCGGCTGCGCTTTTAAATTCTTTATGTGGTTTTTTAAGTACACTATTAAATCTGTCTAAATTTTTTTCATCAAGTCCCAGTTTATTTTTATCCAAGAACTTTGGAGCCAATTTATCTGCTAATTTACCAAAAATGTAATATGTTGGAAATGCTATAGCTTCTGTAACACCTTCTCTAAAAGCTGCATATCTTTTGGATTCCGGGTCCTGCTTTTTATCCATCATTGTAAATGTTGGTCTTAAAATCCCCTTAAATAGTGCAATTGCCATAACCGCATAAGTAGGATGGTTGTTTTCCCCAAGGCTACAACATATTCTTTTTATTAAAGATTCCTTTGACATGATTATCTATCTATCCCAAAAAGTATTTTCATACGACTAAATCAAACCCTATGAAAAAATAAAGTTGCGTTAAAATTTTAATATTTAGCTATTTCGTTACAATTTATTACATAAGTAACAGGTCAGGTTATCTGGATTTGAAGTAAAAAAATTTTTAAAAAATTATATTTAAACTCCCGCTCTGCATACCACATTTCGATTTTACTTTAAAATCCCAAATTCATTTTGGGAGTGATATACAAAACTGTCAGTAAATACCCAATAAAAAATTTTCTCCTTTTATTTCATTACAAAAGCACTTGACAAATTGATTGTGATACATAATCAAAAAAAATTCCTTAATATAAATTAACAAATGCCTTAAATCATGCATTTTTCTGTTTTTAAAATACTTTATTATTATATAAACGAAATTATAATTGATGGGTTATTTTATTTAATTTAGTAAAAAGGAGTTTGTATGGTAGATGGTGTTAATTCAACTTCAACTTATGTTCCAAACATTTATTCATCAAGTTCAGATTCATACGCAGGGTATGTTGGTGGTAATTACAGCTATCCTAATGATTCTGTAGAATTCTCAACGCAGCAGAAACAAAATACAAGCAGCAGAAATAAACTACTAGCTGTTGCAGGAGCTGCATTAGTATTAATAGGTGGAGTTGTTTTCCGAAAAGATCTTCCTATTATAGGTAAATACTTTAAAGAAGGTGGCGGCGGAGCTACAAAAGCAGTTGAAGAAGGTGTCGGTAAAGTAAAAGGTATCTTTGGAAAAGGAGTAGAAAACGCAGAAATAAACTCCTTTGCAAAGCATAACGAACTTATTAAAGAAGCCGAGAAAAATCTGGAGAAAATAACTGATCTAAAGAATGCCGGAAAAGCTTCGAAAGCAGAAGAAAACGTAGCTAAAGCTACTTTACAAGCTGCAAAAGATGCTAAAGCAGCTACAGAAAAGTTCTATACAGGCGATATAGAAAAGGCCATTAATGCGAAAAATGAACTTGCAGCAAGTAAAGGCAACTATACAACTCCAGATCAAATAAAAGAATATACTGCTAAACTAAGTGAATGTGATGCTAACATAAAAACTGCTAAAGAAGCTTATAAAACTGCTTTAACAGAGGGGAATGCCAATACAGCATCACAGGCTAATAAAATAGTTAGTAATACAGTTAATGAGATAAATACTGGCATTAGTGAAGAAAAAACATCTTTGAAGTCAATTAAGGATGCAGCTAAACTTCAAAGAAGTGGTGATAAAACAGCGCAGACAAAGGCTGTGTCAGCTAGAATTGATCATCTTGCTAAACAAGTGACGACAGCAAATGGAGGAAAAGAACTTACTGAAGAACAGTTTAAGTCAATTAAATCTCAGGCTATTAGTGAAATGAGAGCTGCTTTTCATGAATATGACGTAGCGGCAGCAGCAAAAAAAGCAGGAAAAGCTGCAAGTGCATAAAATAAATCAACAAAAAAGAAGACTGTCAATTTGGCAGTCTTCTTTTTGTTAGTAAAATAGGATTTAAGGAAGTAATAAAAAATGCGTAAGTATTTTTTATTACTTCCTTAAATCTTGATAGACAAGAAGCAGCCTACAAAAATTCTTAGCCGTACAAGAACGAGTTAGAGCCTCTAATGCCGGCTCAACGCCGCCATTTCGGCTCGTCACTCCCGCTTCGCATCGCCTTCGTGTCGCCGAAGAATTTTTTCCGCTGTCCTTAATAACGGTTATTAAACAACTTTTCAAAATTTCCCTGATATATTCTGTAATTTGAATTCGTTAATTTCAGCGAGATATTTATAATAAGCAAAATAACCGGAATCATGAGTAATATTACAACAGTACTTATAATCAGCTTTGAGTATTTTTTGTTTTTTGTATGTGAAAAATTCTTTTTCAGGCTGTTTTCCCTGTAATCCGATATAAGCTGATTTATCAATACATGTTTTTCTTCGTACGATAAAGAATCGATGTAACCTATATTTTCAGGATAAATCTGAAAGACGAATTTTTTAGGCTTGTCTTTTGAATCACCGGAGTCTGGTATATATACTTTTTGTTTTTCTATGTCTTTAAAATATTCGTCCAAATTTTTCACCTTATTAAAAGAATTCATATAATATTTTATTATACAATCTAATTTACTTTGTTGTTAAGAATTTACCTGTACATAAAAAACTTTAAGCTTATTATAAATTTACTTTTGTTGTCGTTATTAATTGATTCATAAAAATATTTTCAGGTATACTTAAATATTATTGAATATATATCCAAAGTTTAGATTTTTGGGATTTATCAGGATCGGGAATATAAAATGTTTACTTACGATAAAACAAAACTCAGGTCTATTATAAATAATTTAGACAAAGGGCGTGTACTTGTAATAGGTGATTTTGCTATTGATGAAATGATTTACGGACAAACTCACAGAATATCAAGAGAAGCGCCTGTATTAATTTTAAAACATACACATACAAATATTATTCTTGGCGGCGCATCTAACGCAGCCCATAATATTTCTACGCTAAATTCAGGTAAAATAGCGGCAATCGGAGTGTACGGCGATGATTACCATGGGCCGATACTTCTTGATGCGCTGGAAAAAGCAAAAGTTAACACTTCTTACATGATTAAAGATTCTTCAAGAGTTACAACAACTAAAACAAGAATCTCTGGCTCGTCTGCCCAATCTGTTACACAGCAGGTTGTCAGGATTGACAGGGAAGTTAATGACTTTATAAGCAGCGATATTGAGAACAAAGTTATTGATAATGTAAGAAAACTTGCTCCAAAGTTCGATGCTATTTTACTGTCAGACTACAATATCGGAATGATGACTCCGACTATCATTGAAGAATCAATAAAAATTGGGAGAAAAAACGGGCTTATTATTGCAGTAGACGCACAGGAAAAATTGGGCAGATTTCAGGGCGCAACTGTAATGACCCCAAATCAGCCCGACAGTGAAAAAACATTGGGATATTTTATAAAAGATCAGGATTCACTTATGAAAGCCGGAAAAGACCTGCTTGATAAAACATCTTCTGAAATGATGTTAATTACAAGAGGTGGTGAAGGTATGGTTCTTTTTGAAAAGGCCGGTAATGTTTCAAGTGTGCCTGCATTCAATAAAACAGAGGTGTTTGATGTTACTGGTGCCGGTGATACTGTCGTTAGCAGTTTTACCCTTGCACTCTGTGCCGGAGCAAAAGGAGCGGAAGCTGCTTTTATCGGCAATCTTGCAGCAAGCCTTGTGGTCAGACATTTTGGATGTGCTACAACAACGAGGGAAGAACTTGGTCAAAACCTTGAAAAACTGGACATGTCAAATATGAGTTTAAAAGTGTAAATAATGAGGGGAAATAAACATGATTAAAGACGGAAAGCTATTTGGAAAGTTTAATATACTTGATTTAAGTATTGTTATTATAGTTATTTTAGCTGTAACAGGGATTGTTCTTGTTAAATCCGGCAAGTATATAACTGCATCAGAAGTTATTAAAAAGCAGGCTACTATTGAATTTGATGTTGCATTAAGAGGAGTCAAGCTTTCAAGTGACAGACAACTGTTTAAAGCTGGAGAAAAATCATTTATCACAATAAGAAATGTACCTTACACATCACTGATTATTTCAAAAGCTGCAAGATTTCCTGTTATGACGTCTTTCCTGAATCCTAACAATCCGTCTAAAGCAATAGCCGTTGCTGATCCTTCTGAACCATACTTTTATAACTTTAATGTTACCTTAAAGGATAAAGCCCTTGTTACTGGCGACGGTCCTGTCATTGGAGGAAATAAAATCAAAACAGGTCTTATTGTCTCTTTAGAAGGAGCTGATTACAGGCTTAACGGAATAGTTTCAGGAGTAAGAATTTTATCCCAAAAATAACGGGATATCACTTGTTATTGGTGGCAGGAATTAATAATGAATATTATAAAATCTTCTTTTATATGTAAGCTTTTTGACAGTCTTGATATATGTGAGAATAAAATTATCGAAAACGTAAACAACAGTTTTTTTCTATCGAAGCTGGATAAGTTTATAGGGCTGATACAGGAAAAATTTGCCAATCTGGTAGAAACAAGCAATTTTATCAGGAATATTGATTTTCTGGTTATAATGCTTTTAACATTTTCTCTGGTTTCAATAACCTTTGCGCCAACAGGATTAATTGGACTGCTTGCATTTGCTGCATTTTTGCTGCTGGTGTTTAAGTTTTTTACGGTAAAAGGCGAAAGACACAATTTTACGTCTTTTGATGTACCTATATTCTTATATATAGCTATTGCAGGGTTGAGTGTTACTTTTTCGTCACTGTTTTTGCCCAGCCTTAAAGGCTATATAAAAATGATAATTTATTTTGCAGGGTATATCACTTTTTTTAATATACTTAAAAATAATCCGAAAAGAATAATTTATATGCTATGTCTTGTTGCGGCTACTGCAGCAGGCGAGGCTTTATACGCAATATATCAGCAAATTGTCGGTTTAGAACCGCTTGCTTCATGGCAGGATATGACAGAAGTAAATCCAGAACAACTTATGAACAGGGTGTATGGAAGCTTAAAGCCATTGAATCCCAATCTGCTTGCCGGTTACCTTATTGCTTCTTTCTCGTCTTCACTTGGCATGTCTTTCTGGTTTCTGGTAAAGAAAAAATGGAGAGCATGTGCAGTATTTTTTGCTGCAACAATGGCTATACTGATGGCGATAGTTTTTACCGGCTCAAGAGGCGCATATATTGCAATATCTGTTATGTGTCTTTTATTCATACTTATATCAGGTCATTTGATCTGGCATGAATACAGTCATATTAAATGGTTAAAGAAACTCTGGATTTCATGTATCATACTTGGAATAGCTGGAGTACTTTGTTTAATTGCAATAACTCCTTCCCTGCAACATCGGGTATTGTCAATATTTGCTTTAAGAGGAGACAGCAGTAATTCATACAGGTTAAATGTATATACTTCCTGTTTAAAGATGGTTCATGATAACTGGCTAACAGGAATCGGTACAGGCAACACAACTTTCAGACTCATTTACGGCTTATATATGGTAACAGGCTTTGATGCTCTGGGTGCATACTGCGTACCTCTTGAAATTTTTGTTGAAACAGGAATATTTGGACTTCTGGCGTTTCTATGGATACTTGTATTAAGCGCTATTAAGTCAGTAAAATATATTTATTCAAAGAGTTTAGTTGAAAATAAAATTATTGTATCGTCCTGTTTTATAGGAATATCAGGAATAATGGCACACGGAATGGTTGATACAATCTGGTGCAGACCACAGGTAAATCTGATATTTTGGCTGTTAGTAGCAATTCTGGCAGTTGTGACAAGTAAAAATTACAGCAAAGAGTTATAATATTCTTGTTATAATAGTTAGTGATATGTGTAACTGGAATTAAAGAATATGATAGATAGAAGAAGACGTCCGAGAAAATTTAAGATTTTAGTGATAAACTTTGGCGGATTGGGAGATGAAATATTATTTTTCCCCGCTATTAAGACAATAAAAACTATATATCCTTTCTCTGAGCTGACTCTTGTAACAGAACCCAGAAGCAAAGCTGCAAAAGATTTAAATTTTCAGATAGATAACGTTATTACCTGTGATATTAAAGGAAAAAATAAATATTTAAATCTTTTAAAACTTGTAACCGGCTTATGGGGTAAGAAGTATAAAATTGTTATTGCTTCCGGAAGTTCTATATTTATTTCTTTAATATTGTTTTTTACCGGAATAAAAAAACGTTACGGTTATGACACAGGCATTCTTAGCAGGCTGCTGCTCACAAAAGCAATCCCGTTAAATAAACAGCAGTATGCGGGCAACATGTACCATGACCTGACAAAGGGCATAAATAAAGAAGAAAAAGCCGAATTACCGGGTATAGATGTTTCTTCTGAAAATCTCATGTGGGCAAATGTTCAGATGGGAGAAAGAGACGGTAAGCCTGTAATAGCAGTACATCCTGGTGTTAGCAAACTCAGTGTGGCAAAACATATGATTAAGTTCTGGCCTGTTCAAAACTGGATAAGCTTAATAATAGCACTTTTAAGCAAATACAGGGTAGTACTTACAGGCGGGCCTGACGATGAAGATGTCATTCAGAGAATAAGGGCAGAAATTGCAGAAAGAGATTTTTCGGAAGAAGATTTTATTGATTTATACGGAAAAACTCAAAGTATTGCCCAGCTTGCAGCAGTGTTCAAACTTTCTGATGTGCTGGTATGCGTAGATTCTGCTCCCATGCATATTGGAGTAGGTGTCAGAACTTCAACCGTTGCGATATTCGGACCTACAGATGAAAAGAAACTTCTTCCCCCCGAAGATTACAGATTTGTCGCAGTTAAAAATGACGAGCTTGATTGCAGACCATGCCTGTGGAATAAAAGACAGACAACCTGCAAGAATCCTGAATGTTTGAAGATTCCTGTTGAAAAAGTATTAAAAGCAGTAGAAAACCAGCTAAGCTGATATTATATTTTGTACAACAGCATATATCGGGTTAACAGCCGATATACTGATTGTATATTCAAAAATAGCAATGTTACAAATTATTAAATTAACTTTTATTATTCTTTCATGCCTTACAATTAGTCATTTTTAATCATTTATGATAATAATTTTAAAATTTTAACCGGCAATTTTTCATATTCAGGAGGTTATATGTAAGTAAGAAGCTATTTGTAAAAAATAAGACTTTTTAACATAAAAACAGGGGTATTAATTATGAATGTGAATTTTCAAGGTTCAAATGTGTATGCAAGTCAACAAAAACAACAAAATAATACAAGTTTAAAAAGCCATAAACAGGATATTCCTTTTAAAGCTTTAAATGTTCATCATGAAGAAGTTATAGATATTGCAAGGGGTGCAATTAATAAAGATCCTGCTAACAATTGTTTAATTCAGGATGCGGTACAAAGTGTAACTGTCCTTCTAGATACTTTTAGAGAATGGGGAAAGGTTGTTGATTTTGGCATTTTTGCCACTAATACTGGTATTAGTGAAATAGAAAAGAAAAAGCAAGCTGAAATTAATAAGGCAGCCACTAAAGCTGCTAAGCGGGCTGGTAAAAGTGTTTCTGGAAATAAAAAAGTTAAAGATTTAATAAAAAAAGCTAAAGATTTAATAAAAGAGACAACGACTCCTGCTAAGCCATCACTAGCTTTTTATATTGCTCCTTTAAACAATGGGTCAGACGCAAGGACTTTAAGATATATTAATTTAAAACAAGTTACTCCTACAAAAGTAATTAAAGAAATTAAACCGGAAATTGAGAAAATAACAGGAACTAAGCTTCCGGAAGTGGATATTCCTCCTATTAATAGTGATGTAGTGCGTCCGAAATTTTCAGTTACAGTAGAAAATTTGAGAAGAGCAATAAAAAAGCTTGAAAGAGACACTAAACTTGATGAAGTTCAGGATAAAATAAATACTTTAACTGCTAAAAAAACAAAATTGACTAGTGGTAAAAAAGTTAAAAAAGAACAAATAAACGAGCTTAAAGAGATTGAGGAAAAAATTATTAAACTTGAAAAAGAAAAAGAGGGCTATAAAATAGATGCCAGAATAGATGAGATTAAATACAAAATGAAACCTTTGGAAACTGAACTGGAAAGTTTAGAGAAAAAGCGGAAATAAAGTAAATCAGGTCTGAATTTAGACCCGATTTTTTGTATACATGTATAATAAATAAACTTGCGATTTCTTAACGATTTTTTGTGTAAATTCCTCTTTTTGAATTCATAGGAATTTAGAAATCCTCTGTTCAGAGAGGATCATAAATTGGTTGAAAATTGTACTCCAATTTGTAATACGCATAGTCCATTTTTATGTAATATCTATAGAAACAAGAAATATAATCTTAAAAAAAGAATCATCAGAAGGGAAAGCCCCTTTTGTTTCGATAATTCTTTAAAACAGGCGAATTTAGCTTGTAGAACAGTATGGGGATAATGTCACTTTGTGCATTAAGGGGATAATTTATAAAATTAATATTTAAGAGACAGAATTTGTCATAATATATCGAATTCTGCTTAAGTAATATAACAATTTTGATATTCTTAGCGATATGTAAAATCTATTTATGCTATGATTCTATTGATAATAGATTTTAGTACAGTGTTATGAAGAAAAAAGAAATAAATGTAGTATTAGATATTGAGACAACGGGTCTTGATTATCGCAGGGAAAAAATAATAGAATTTGCGGCAGTAAAGCTTGTTAACGGTAAAATTACCGAAGAATACGAAACTTTAATAAATCCTGAAAAAGAAATCAGGCATTCAAGCATTAAAATTCATGGAATAACTCAGGATATGGTTGCTGATTCACCTACCATTAAAGAAGTTATGCCCAAAATATTGGAATTTATTGGCGACTATCCAATAATAGGCCATAATGTGATTTTTGATTACAGTTTTTTAAATCAGGCAAGCCTTGAACTTTATGAAAAACCGCTTGAAAATCACAGAATAGATTCTCAGGTTATGTTCAGGGATGTATTCCCGGAAGAATTTTCTCACGGGCTTGATGCTTTGATGAGAAGATTTAAAGTTGAAGTAGGTACAAGACATCGTGCAATGGCTGATACAAAAGGACTTGCGCTGGCTTATCCGGGATTGAAAAAATTGTATAACGAAAAATTTAAATGGCAGCTTTCGCAGATTGAAAATATTAATTACCTCTTTGAAAGATATCTAAGAATTCAGCAATCTGTTCAAATTTTGCAGGCAGAGCTGGGTGATATTAAAAATATTTTCAAATTCTACTTTGAAGAAGATGGCAAAGAAATAGAATCCACAACGGGTGAATTATTAACATATCAGTCCAAGCCTGTGTATACCTACAATGTGGAGCAATTAAGAAGTGTGCTTGAAGAAATCGGCGCATTTGACAGGGCTGTCAAGCTCAATAACGGACTTATTGACAGGATGATAGACGGGACAAGCCTGGATGAATCAATTAAACAAAAATTGAGTCTGGCCAGAACAAAAATGACTGAAACCAGATCAGTAAATATTATTAAGCCTGATAAGGGTGGTTTTATAACCAATAATAATAACGGGTAATGCTTGTTTATACATACCTGAGAGATATTAATTGTGAATTTTTGTGTCAGATTTCTGTAATCTGCAAGTGATGATTTTTTACTGTGTATAACACCCCAAAAATAAATTAGGGATTTTGAAGAAAAACGGAAGTGATGCGTAAGTATTTTTTATTACGTCCTTAGTAAACTCTCCTGAAAAATTGTATTGTTAAATAAATTTTTAATAATACTAAATATATTTGAGCAACTTATACATTTTATGCTAGGATTCTACATAATCTATAGATAATTTGTTCTTGAAATGGAGAGAATTATGAGTGATAAAAATTTATTAGCCCCAAAAGTTCAAAAACGTACTTTGTCTGGAGCACAAATTTTTATGGAGGCGCTCAGAAAAGAAGGCGTGGAGCAGATTTTTGGATATCCTGGCGGGGTAATTCTTTCTATCTACAATGAATTTAGCAATTATGATGACATAAAACATTATTTGGTCAGACATGAACAGGCTGCTGTGCATGCCGCTGAAGGTTATGCAAGAGCAACAGGAAAACCAGGTGTTGTACTTGTCACATGCGGACCAGGTGCTTGTAATACAGTTACAGGCATTGCAAACGCTTTTTATGATGGTTATCCTATTGTTGTCTTTACAGGACAGGTTGACTCTGATCTTATTGGCAATGACGCTTTTCAGGAAGCTGATACTTTTAATATCACTTCTCCCTGCTGCAAGCACAATTATCTTGTTAAAAACGTAAAAGATCTTCCTAGAATTATAAAAGAAGCATTTCATATAGCAACAACCGGTAAGCCCGGGCCGGTACTTATTGACCTGCCCAAAGATGTTTTGTCAGCAAAAACTGAGTTTAAATATCCTGATAAAGTGGATTTGCCTGGATATAATCCGACATATACAGGCCATCCTTTGCAGATCAAAAAGGCATTACATCTTTTATATAAAGCTAAAACACCGGTTATAATAGCTGGTGGTGGAATAATAGCTTCTAATGCATCTAATGAATTAACGCAGTTTGCAAGAATACTAAGAGTTCCTGTTGCAAATACACTGATGGGAACAGGAACGTTCCCGGGGGAAGATGAATTATGCCTTGGAATGATGGGCATGCATGGCAATTACTGGACAAACATGGCCATATCGCATTGTGATGTATTATTTGCAATCGGTACCAGATTTAGTGACAGAGTTACCGGAAAACTGGAAAAATTCTGCCCTGATGCAAAAATTATTCACGTAGATATAGATCCCTGTTCCATAAGTAAAAATGTTCCTGTTGACATTCCTATAGTTGGAGATGCAAGGAATGTTCTTGTTGATATGCTGAACGTTGTAAGTCAGCAGGAAGCTGAAAAAACTTATCTGAAAAGAAAAATCTGGCTGGATGAAATTACTGAGTGGAAAAAAGTTAAACCTGTTTTAAAACATAAAAAAGATGAACTTATGCCTCAGGTAGTTGTGGAAGAAATATACGGGTTTGTTAAAAACAAAGATGTAATTGTAACTACAGAAGTTGGTCAGCACCAGATGTGGGCGGCAAGGTTGTGCAAGTTTAGTGAGCCGAGAAGATTTATAACATCAGGTGGTTTGGGAACTATGGGGTTTGGATTTCCAGCGGCAATGGGAGCTCAAATAGCTTATCCTGATAGACTTGTTATGGATATAGCTGGAGATGGAAGTTTTCAAATGAATATTCAGGAACTGGCTACCTGCGTAGAGTACAACATTCCTGTCAAGATATGTGTTCTCAATAACGGGTATCTTGGCATGATAAGACAGCTTCAGCATGTACTTTTTAACAAAAAGTATTCACAATGCCAGCTTTCAGGACCAGATTTTGTAAAAGTTGCAGAAGCTTATGGTGCTGTCGGATTAAGGGTTACAAAAGAAGAAGAAATTATCCCAGTCCTGACAAAAGCGTATGAAATTAACAGACCGGTCGTCATTGATTTTATTGTGCAGCCGGAAGAAATAGTTTATCCCTGGGTTCTTACAGGAGATCCACTAAGTAAAATATTACTGGAAAGCCCGGAAGGAGTTTAATATGAGACATACTATATCAGTTCTTGTTCAAAACGAAGCCGGTGTTTTATCCAAAATTTCAAGTTTATTCACAAGCAGAGGTTTTAATATAGAAAGTTTAACAGTTGCACCAACTCTTGATGTAGCATTTGCAAAAATAACTATGATAGCAATAGGTGATGACAAAATCGTAGAACAGATATGTAAACAGCTTAACAGACTTATTAATGTAATCAAGGTTATTGATGTAACCGGTGAAAATATTGCAGAAAGAGAGCTTGTCCTTATAAAAATAGGTGCTAAATCTGAAAGAACGTTGCTTTTAAAAACAGCAGAAATGTTTAACGCCAAAATAATTGATTTTAATAAAAAGAACTGCACTATAGAAATTGTAGGAGACGAAAACTCAATCAATTCTTTTATCGAAATGGTAAAACCTCTGGGAATAAAAGAACTTATTCGTTCCGGTAAAGTAGCGATTTCACTCGATTAAGGAAGTAATAAAAAATACTTACGCATTTTTTATTACTTGTGAAATCTTGATAGAAAAGAAGCAAGCTACAAAAATTCATAGATACCTCTTTCGCGTCGCCAAAGAATTTTTCCGCTGTCCTTAATACCTTCAATATACGTCATGGAAATGACGTATATCATTTGCTTGATTTATCCAGTTTGTGCAGATAAATACAACTTGCAGATTTTTAGAGAGAACATATCACAGCGACAGTACTCCGTAAGCGTTTTTTATTGCTTGATTAAAGATAATTTTAATAGGCTTATTTCTAATTATTGCTATTTTCAGACAATCTTCATATTCAGGCTTTACGGATAAAATTTTGCCATTAATATCTTTTGCCACTTTTACGGAAACTTTGCCTAATCCCTCTAAATTAACCTTAATAAATTCTCTTTTTAGTATTGTTCGATGCGTTTTATAGCTTCTTATACCTAGTGTTGAAGTCTCTTCAAAGAGTATTTGTTCAAGCAGATTCTTGTTTTTATCTGAACAGATAACAGAAATTTTGCAGGCAGGACGGGATTTCTTCATGATTATCGGACTTAGATAAACATCAAGAGCACCGTTATCGAGCAGTTTAGCTATTACATAATCATAAAACTCAGGCTGCATGTCGTCTATATTTGATTCAAGCACATAGACAGAATCATTGTCAAAATAAGTTTCTTCTTCTATTTCGCCTACAGTTAACCTGATTACGTTAGCGATATTTTGAAAATCTTTTTTACCTGCTCCGTAAGAGACAGAATTAATTTTGCTGAAAGCCGGAAATGTATTAAATTCTGTTTTGACTGTCGCAAGAATTGCAGCACCGGTTGGGGTCAGGCTTTCACATTCGATTTTTGTTGAATTATCTATGTTCCAGCCGGAATTTTTTAAAATTTCCAGTGTTGCCGGTGCAGGCACAGGCAACACTCCATGTGCAGCATTTACAAAGCCTGTCCCGACATTTACCGGGCTAACAATTACCCTGTCTACTTTCAGGGAAGCAAACATAATTGAAAAACCGACTATGTCAATAATGGCATCAATTGCGCCGACTTCATGAAAATGTACTAAATTTATATCAGTGTTATGAACTTTTGCTTCTGCTTTTGCCAGTGTCGTAAAAATCCTGACAGCCAGATCTTTTGCTTTAAAATCTATGCCTGAGTTATTAATGATTTTTGTAATATCGTTAAGTCCCCTGTGATTATGTTCATGATGCGGTAAAATTACATCCGCATCAACAGCAGAAATCCCTTTTTTAAATACTTTTGAGATTTTTACTTCATAGTGTCCCTGAATATCTTTTATTTTACCCAGTTCACCTAAAAACCAACCTTTATTAATACCTGATCCTAATAATGCCCCAAGCAGCATATCGCCGCTTGCGCCCGAAAAACATTCAAAATAACATATTCTATTCATAGTAAATTAATCTTTTTTCTGTAATAATAAGCTTGTAAGTCTAAAGTACAATATAAAATTACTTTATTTTATAATTAAAGTCAATTTTATTTGTATTCGGAACATAGAGGGAATTATGACAGAAAAAGCAAAGCAGTCGGATTATCCAAGAATTACATTAAAGTGTAAATGTGATAATGAGTTCAATATAAATGTGCTGAGAATGAAAGACAAAGAACCGGTTATATGCCAGATTTGCGGAGAAATATTATCAGAGGAAATTGGTGAAAAATTTGCAAAAGCACTTGAGGACCTTTATGGAGTTAAATATCACCTTGAAAAAGAAGGATTTCCGTTTCATTTTTCCTTTGTTTACAAATCAACATTCAACCAGCCTCCTGCGCCCTATCCCTTAGATAAAGAACCAAATCCAAAAAATGACTAGGTTTATACCTTATAAAAAATATTCCGGTTCTGAGAACATGTCGATAGACCTATCAATTCTCAATGAATCAATAAAAACTAATGCCCAGCCTGTATTAAGGTTATATGGATGGCTAAAACCGACTCTCTCAATCGGTAGAAATCAGCCATTAACAGGTATTAATATTGATTATTGCAAGACAAACAATATTGATATAATAAAACGTCCAACCGGAGGTCGTGCAGTTTTGCATGACAAGGAATTAACATATTCTTTTATAACTCCCGTTGATTTTCTTAAAAATGGACAAACAGTTGTTTCTTCATATAAAGAAATTTCTGAAGCATTAATATTTGGATTTAAAAAGTTTGATATAAACCTGTCTTTTCCTGCCAGTAAAAAAGTTTCTGTCAGGAATAATTTTTGTATGGCAATATCAACCGGTGCGGATCTAAATTATATGGAGAAAAAGATCATAGGCAGCGCTCAATTCAGAAAGCAAAATTATATTCTTCAGCATGGTTCGATACTTATTGATCTTGATAAATGTGTGGTTGAAAATATTTTTAATTCAAAAAATGCGGATAAAAATTTAATAACATTAACTGAAATAAATCCTGAAATTACCAATATCGAAATTCTCTCCAAAGCCGTTATTGCAGGTTTTAATAAAAAATTTGGATTTGATTTCAAGTAATATATCAATCACAAATAAATTCGGATTTATATTCATGTAAAGAATTTATATAGATTTCCAAGTTTTGAAAAAAATAATTGTATAATAATCGTATTAAAAGTTAGAGTGTACTCTTTACATTTAAAAATTAATAGATTTGGAGTTGAAAATATGCAGTCTACGGTCGCAAATACAATAAAGTTAATAAGAAATAATTCTGATTTGGGTAAAAAATTTCCTATGGAAGTTATTCCTTATCTATTAAAAGCTGTTGAAAATTCAGATGCAAAATTACGTAATGATATAGAAAATCAGATAGTTAAAATTGGAGAAAGCGGTATCCCTACATTAGTAAATGCATTACAAACCGCTACAGGTTCTACAAAGGCACTTATTGCAATGGCATTAATAAGAATCGGAAAATCAAGCATTAATCATTTAAGAACAGAATGCAAAAATGCTCCTGAGTTTAGCTGGATAGCAGATTATATAATTAATGAAATTGAAGGATCAAGAAAATCACTTGAAACAAATTACGAATTTGCAACAGTTCTGGTAGGATAATTCGCTATAGTAAACGAATTTAATAATTGTTTAAATAAGGACAGCGGAAAAATTTTTTCCGCTGTCCTTATTTATTATCTGTACCTTTTTTAGCAGCGCACCATAATTCTTCCAGTTCATCCTGAGAGTATTCTTTTAAATTTTTCTCAGCAATTTGTTCCATTAGTTGAAACCGTTTTTTAAACTTGCTGTTTGCTTTAAGAAGTGCTAATTCCGGATTAATTTTATGCCATCTTGCGACATTGACCAGTGAAAATAAAATATCGCCAAACTCATCTTCCATTGCTTCCCGGTCATCTGCTTTTACTTCCTGTTTAAATTCTTCTATTTCTGATTTAAAACAATCCCATAAAGATTCTTCATTGGGCCATTCAAAACCGACTTTTACTGCTTTTTTACTGTATTCAGCGGCTGCCAATAATGCAGGCTGAGATTTTGCGACTCCTGATAATGCTGATTTCCTCTCAGGTTTTTCCTGCTGCTTTATTAAATCCCAGTTTGTCAGAACTTCTTCTGTACCATTGACTTTGATATTGCCAAATACATGCGGATGCCTTCTTATAATTTTGTCAGAAATAGTTTTGGCAACATCTTCGGCATTAAAATTTCCTTCTTCACTTGCAATTTGCGAATGAAGTATTACCTGAAGCAAAACATCACCCAATTCTTCACATAAATCTTTTGAATTGCCTGAATCTATGGCATCTATCGCTTCATAAGCTTCTTCAAGCATGTTAACTTTTAATGATTCATGAGTCTGTTCCCTGTCCCATGGGCAGCCTTCTGGAGATCGCAGGACTTCTACGATCTCAATCAATTTTTTAATATTGCTTATATCGCTACGCTTCATAATTTATTTGTTTATTTTTTGATTTTTTATCCGCTTTTGAGCTACGTGTTTCTTCCCGTATTGCCTTGTATGAATTTACTGGATCCAAAAGAGGCATAACTTCAACCAAATTTTTTCTTGCCCTGTCTATTGACTTGGTTAAAGCTTTAATCGGGTTACTTGTACCGTCTGTATTGTCATTGGAATTTTGAATAAATACCGCATTGGTGGGAGTGATAACTGCTGCCTCGTAAGACCTTTTGAAAGACAGCTGTGAAGCTTTATTTCTGTTAACTGGTAATTGGGTTACTATTGGATTAATTCGATAATCCATAAAATTCTCCCTGTTTTTATTTCTTACTATTTACAGTTTTAGTTATCCCTTTTCTTATTTTATATAACAATTATACTCCTAACTAAAGTTAGGAACAACCCCTAAAAGTTCAAATTGTTAAAAAAGTTAAAATTGTAATTTATACACTTGATTTAAGACATGAGAACAGTCAATGAATCCTGATCATACAAAAATCTGCTAATCAAACAATGTTAATTCAGGTAAGTTCTTTACCAGAAGCTTTTTTATAATTAAAATAAGTCTGTGTAAACAAATTTATAATAATCAGAAAAACTGGTAAATATAAAAAGGGGATAAGCAAAATTCCAATGCAGGTACATACAAGAAGTATAGAAAGAAATATTTGCAAAATAATTAATCCAAAAACAGCAATATCACAAAGTATATAGTCGTAAATATTGTTATATATTATTCTTATATATTTCTTTATGTTAAAAGCGTCTGTAATCCTATAATTTTCTGCAAAAGATATAAATATCAACGGTAAAATAAGACAGTAACTTAGTGTTATAAGAATTCCGATTGTTGTAAAGAGAATTATACTGCTATAAGCAACAGCAATATTAGTAATAAACGTGCTGTAAATAGCAAATCCAACAAGTGAAACTATCATTATCAGAAAGAAAAGAATAACAACATAAATAAATTTGATAAAAAGGAATTTTATTCCGTTAATAAAATAAAAATACATTTTATCACCCCAGTCCGGCAAAAATTCACCTGTCTCATTAACCTGGTTATGAACGGACTGAAGTACATATCCAAAGGGAATGGCTGTTAAAAAAATGAATAAAATCAATATTGCAAAGTTAAAAATTATAGAAGAAAACAGCGTGGCATCAGGAACTGTTGAAATATATATATTATTTCTAATAAAATAATTAAATAAACTAATTATTGAATTCATCACCTGAAAAACAAAGTAAAACAAGCCACCAATAAATAACTTTTCAAGCCACTTTGGATCACTCAAAGCCAAATTAACGGGTTTTTTTATGTCAATGCTCATATTAACTCCAATTTGATTTTAGTCAGCAAATAAACTGAATAACAAATTTGGTAAGCAGTTACAATCCCTTGTTAGTCTGAATTAAGGACGTAATAAAAAATACTTACGCATTTTTATTACTAGTGAAATCTTGATAGACAAGAAGCAACCTATAGTAAACGAACTCAATAATTATACGAACACAAAATCCTAACGACCTGTTGATCACAGCCATTTAGGATTTTTTTAATTTATATTTATGTACAATTATTTAGGTCTCTCAGCCTACAAAAATTCTCAGCCGCCGCCTTCGCCTCGTCGAAGAATTTTTTCCGCTGTCCTTAATTTATTTTATTGAATTAATAAGGTTAACCATCTCAATGGCTGCTAAGGCTGCATCAGCACCCTTATTGCCTGATTTTGTTCCGGCTCTTTCTATGGCTTGTTCAATATTATCTGTGGTTAATACTCCAAAAATTACAGGTTTGCCTGTTTTTAACCCGACCTGAGCAACTCCTTTAGAAATTTCTGCTGCTACATAGTCAAAATGTGGGGTCGTTCCTCTTATAACTGCACCCAGACAAATTACAGCTGAATATTTGCTGTTATCTGCAAATTTTGATGCAATAACAGGAATTTCAAATGCACCGGGAACCCAGGCTACATCAATATTTTCTTCTGAGACGCCATGTCTTTTTAAAGCATCAATACAGCCGCTGAGAAGCTTTGAACCAATAAACTCATTAAACCTGCCGATAACTACAGCATATTTTTCACTGCCAGCCGTTAATTTACCTTCAAATGTATTAACCATCTCTTTTCTCCATTTATTAACTGGTGGGATAGGTATTCTCACCTTACTTTAACTATTATATCAAATGATGCATTTTTTCACGTTTTGTATCCAGATATTTTTCGTTGTATTTATTTCTGTCAACCGGCAGGGCCACCCTGTCTACAATTTCAAGCCCATAACCTTCCAGTCCGACAATTTTTCTTGGATTATTTGTAATAAGTTTAAACTTGTTGATTCCAAGATCAAGAAGTATTTGTGCACCAACACCATAATCTCTTAAATCAGGAGGGAAACCGAGCGAAACGTTTGCCTGTACGGTATCCTGCCCGTTTTCCTGAAGCGAGTATGCTTTTAACTTGTTAATCAAACCTATTCCACGACCTTCGTGTGATCTGATATACACCAGAGCGCCGCATCCTTCTTTATTTATGAGTTCTAATGCTGATGAAAGCTGGCTTCCGCAGTCGCATCTCAAGCTGTGGAAAATATCACCGGTAAGACATTCGCTGTGCATTCTGACTACAGGAATTTTAGTTTTAAAATCCGATAAATTACCCTTCACCAGTGCCACATGCTCTGTATTATCCAGTTCGTTGACATAACCGTAAATTTCAAACTCACCGAATTTTGTAGGCAATTTGGCAGCTATTTCTCTTTTTACAGTTCTTTCTGTTTTAAGTCTGTATGAAATTATCTGGGAAACAGTAATAAACTTTAAATCATGTTTTTTTGCAAACTGAACAAGGTCTTTTCTTCTGGCCATTGTTCCGTCAGGGTTTAATATCTCGCATAAAACGCCTGCAGGACGCAGTCCAGCTAATTTTGCAAGATCAACACTTGCTTCTGTCTGACCGACTCGTTCAAGTACACCGCCTTTTTTTGCTTCTATAGGGAAAATATGTCCAGGTCGTCTTAAATCAGATGGCCTTGTTGTCGGGTCAACGGCAACTTTAATTGTAGTTGCTCTGTCACGGGCAGAAATTCCCGTTGTTACACCGAATATTCCTTCTGCATCAATACTTACTGTAAAGGCACATCCATGCGATTCTGTATTATTGTTAACCATTTGTGATAACTGAAGATCTCTTGCCCTTTCATGCGTTAATGTCAGGCATATCAGCCCGCGGCCTTCCGTAACCATAAAATTAATAATCTCAGGCGTAACTTTTTCAGCGGCACAAACAAGATCGCCTTCGTTTTCCCTGTTTTCGTTATCCGCAACAATAACTATTTTGCCGTTCCTGATATCTTCTATGGCTTCTTCTACTGTACTGAATTCCAGCTTATCTTCTTCAATGTTTATTAAATTAATTTTATCCATTTTTATATAAACCCATGCTCTTCCAAGTAACTGACCGTAATATTTCCAGTTGTATTATCGGATTTTGAAACAAACTTTTCAACATATTTTGCAAAAATATCTGATTCTAGATTAACATTATCACCGCTTTTTAACAGATATAAATTTGTATTCGATGATGTTTGCGGAATAACAGCCACACTAAAAGTGTTATCCGCCAATGATGCAATGGTAAGACTGATTCCATCAACACATATCGAACCTTTGTAAACCATATACCTTGATATTTTATCAGGAGCAGAAAAATAATACAGATCAAAAACACCCTGATTAATTTTCTTTAAAAATTTACCCGTCCCGTTAACATGACCGGTAACAACATGCCCGCCAAAGCGACCGTCAGCTTTCATTGCTCTTTCAAGATTTACGTTCATACCTGATTTAAAATGTTTTAAAGTTGAAATATCAAGTGTTTCCTGAGAAACATTAACGGCAAAACCATTATTTCCTAGTTCAACAACAGTCTGACAGGCACCATTAACAGAAACACTGTCTCCAATATTTAAATCATCAAGAATTTTACTGCATCCAATAAATACGTTAGCTCCGTACGAAAGCCTGTTAATTGACCTAACTATTCCTGATTCTTCTATTATGCCGGTAAACATGCAACAGTTGTCCATATCGTCTTAATTAAGGACGTAATAAAAAATACTTACGCATTTTTTATTACTTGTGAAATTTTGATAGACAGGAAACAATCTACAAAAATTCTTAGCCGCCGCCTTCGCGTCGCCGAAGAATTTTTTCCGCTGTCCTTAATATAATAAATACCACAAACCATATAATTTTTAAATTATTGAATATTGATATCACATATTGTTTGCTTCCACTCTCATTACTAATGAGTGAAAGAATTTTAATCGAATGCTTTTAAATTCTTTCACTTAACGTATATTGTTTCCTTTAGAAACATTTCCTGAAAATTTAATATTCCTGCTATAGTTGCAACCTTGATCTGCTGCTTATTCAGAGGTGGACCTTCTTTGTTTATCTTCAAGATGTCTATCCTGAATTGATTTGTCTTTTTTGCTCGCTCTGGAAATCCTGCAGGCGGGGCAATATTCTTTAGAATCTTCCAGACTTGCGAATTCTTTTTTACATATCTTGCAAGTAGCCATTATTATTTCTCCTTACTATCAAAGTTATGCAGAATACCAGTTCCCAAATTAATATTCATTGCAAATTTGGATAAATAAGTATAGTAATCTTTAATGTAAGGACAGCGGAAAAATTTCTTCGGCAACTCGAAAGTGTCGGCTAAGAATTTTTGTAGGCTGAGAGATCGAAATAATTGTACATAAATATAAAATTATTCGCTATCAGGCTCAGAAATTCCTATCTGCTCTAAAACCCCTCTCAAAGCAATTTTTACATGGGAATAATTAAGACCACCCTGCATGTAGGCTACATAAGGATCTCTTAATGGTCCATCAGCAGATAATTCTATTGTTGATCCTTCAATAAAAGTCCCTCCGGCCATTACAATGTCATCATCATATCCGGGTACCTCGCATGGAACAGGAGTTAAATATGAACTAACCGGACTATTATACTGTAAAGTTTTGCAGAATTTAATAAGTTTATCAGCAGAACCAAATTCGATCGCCTGTATAATATCTGTTCTAATTTCATCAGGTAGTGGAGAAGTATTATATCCAAGGTCGCAAAATACCTGTGACACCAGAATTGCACCTTTCAAAGCTTCATATACAATACCGGGCGACATAAAAAATCCCTGCAGAATAAGCCTTGACTGATTAAACATCGCACCACCTTTTGAACCTATTCCTGGAGCTGTAAGCCTCATTGCGGAAAGTTCAACAAGGTCTTTTCTGCCTGCAATATATCCACCGGCTTCAACAATTCCACCGCCAGGATTTTTTATCAGAGATCCTGCAATAATATCAGCTCCAATATCCGTAGGTTCATAGGCTTCTGTAAATTCTCCGTAACAGTTATCGACAAAACAAATACATTCAGGATTTCTGCTTTTTACAACCTTTATTATTTCAGTCATTGTTTCTATATCAATAGGCTTTCTTAAGCTGTAGCCCCTTGATCTTTGGATTGTAACCATAGTGGTATCCTGATCAACAGCATTTGCTACTCCGTCAATATCTACTTCAATATTATTTTTCAGTTGTACTTCATCGTAAGCAACTCCATGCCCTTTCAGTGAAGCCTTAATATTGCCTCTTTTGCCGATAACTTCCTCTAACGTATCATAAGGTGCACCGGCAATTGAGATTAATTTATCGCCATGTCTTAAAATTCCAAAAAGTGCGCAGGCAATGGCATGAGTGCCGGAGACAAACTGATTTCTAACTATTGCAGAATCGCAGTTAAATACCTGTGCGTAGACCCTGTCAATGGCATCTCTACCCATGTCATCGTGACCGTAGCCGCTAACGCTTGCAAAATGCTCTTCACCAATCCTGTTATCCTGAAAAGCCTGTAATACTTTTTCCTGATTTAAGTCCCTGATTATTTCAAGTTCACTAAAAATCTCACTTAATTTTTTTTCTGCACGATTTATAAAAATATTGTCTGCCATAATTAAAAGCCTTATAAGTCAGTAATTCACCTAATAATTTAAGAATAAACAAAAAATAAATTAAAGGAAAAAGTATATTTATATTAAATATATAACTTAAGTTCTTGTTTAATAAAGGCTCTACACCTTTTTGCAAAATTTCCGCTGCATTAATTTTATTTATATAAATTTATTTTATTTTTACTTGCTTTATCTCAGCCAATGTACTATATCTTTTATTGATGAGGTAAATATTTTAAGTTAAATCAAAATGAGTGATATAGAACAAGATTTAAAAAATAATCCGATAAAGCAAAATGTAGGCTACATCGTTTCGATGATGATGGTATTATTCCTTTTGGGTTTGATTATCTCTACCCAGACCAAAAAGCATATTGAAGCTGAAATTTCAGGGATTCCTGCTTCAAGGAAGTTGGATGAGCTTGTATTAGTACTTAAAGAAGCCCAGAATAAAAAGTCCGATCTGGAGAAACAGCTTACCGGACTCAGACAACAAATGCATAATTATGAAAAAGGCTCTATGCCGGCAGGTATGTCTAATCTTCAATTTCAAAGGCTTTATCAAATAGCCGGATTAACCTCAGTTAAAGGTGGGGGAATAGTTATAAAAATTGATGATTCCAAAAATGCAGAAAATACTTCCTCTGATAATGACGGACTTGTACACAGTGATGATATTTTAAAAATTGTGAATGAATTAAAATCATCAGGCGCAAAAGCACTAGCTATAAATAATCAAAGGCTGGTTACCACAAGCGAGATTGTCACAGCCGGCAGTAGTATAATGGTTAATCAGTCAAGGCTGACTCCTCCATATTTAATTAAAGCAATAGGTCCGTCGGATACCATGATATCAGCTTTAAAAATGCGGGGAGGTATAGTAGAATATCTGGAAGTTTTTGGTATTAAGGTTTATGTTCAGTCTATACCCGATTTGACAATCCCTCCATATACCGGAAGCCTTTCATAATTTAGTATTTGCATAATCACAGGGAGAACAAATGGAGCACTTGATTGAAGCGCCGCATGAAGTACCTGTTACCGGCGAATATGATGTAATAGTTGTGGGTGGAGGACCTGCCGGTGTCAGTGCTGCAGTTGCTGCTTCAAGATCCGGCGCAAAAGTTGCTATTGTCGAAAGATATGGTTATCTTGGAGGACAGGCCACAGGTGGACTTGTAATACTTATAGTCGGGCTCACCAACGGCAAGGAAAGAATCTTTAAAGGCTTTTGTGAGGAAACTGTAAACAGGCTTAAAAAACTTAATGCAGCAAAAGATATAGATTCTCATGTTTTATTTGATCCTGAATCTATGAAATACATCTTCGACTGCTTTATTGAAGAAAGTAATGTCACTCCATATTATCATTGCTTTGTATCCGGCACAATTATGGTTAAAAATAGAGTTCAGGGGATTATAATTGAAGGTAAATCAGGCAGGCGTATAATTAAAGGTCGTATGTTTGTTGATGCAACCGGGGATGGAGATCTGGCAAAATACTGCAATATACCTTTTGATATTGCTCCTAAAAATGATCTTTTGCCTGTAACATTGGGATTCAGGGTTGGAGGTATTGATGTTGACAAGGTCAGAAAGTATACGACAGAAAACAAAACAGAATATATGAACCTGTTAAATGAAGCTGGTATATCAACAAGGATTGGCGGATGGATACAAACTCTGCACCACAATGAAGCCTGGTTTAATATTTCGAATATTGAGAACATAAATTCAACTTCCTGTGAAGACATGACAAAAGCAGAAATTCAGGGCAGAAAACAAGTTTTTAAAATAATTGAATCTTTTAGGAAAAATATTCCCGGATTTGAAGCCGGTTATCTTATAGATACAGCAGCACAACTTGGAGTCAGAGATTCAAGAAGAATAAAAGGTAAACATTATTATACAAATATTGACCTTACAAAAAATTTTGATGATACAGTTGCACTTGCGCCCAATTATACTGGAACAGGAAACAATCCGATACAAATACCTTATGGCTGTCTGGTATCCCCAAAAAGTGAAAACGTTATTTTTGCAGGGAGATGTATTTCAATATCACACGAATTACTTGATTCAATAAGAGAAATTCCTTGCTGCATGGCAACAGGACGGGTAGCAGGTACAGCGTCTGCTGTTGCTGTAAAAAATTCAACACAGATTGGCATGGTAGATGTCAACTCTTTAAGAGAATGTTTGAAAAGTTCTCTATCTGGTTAAACGTCTGGGCATTAAATGTAACATAGCGAGATAAATTGTACTTTCACTGCTTAATGTAGAATATTCATAGTCTTTATTCAGACAATGATTGTTATTCAACTATCCACCGAATTCGATTAATTTCCTTGCATATCCTGAATCTGCAAAAAATTTTTAAAATTTGAACTTTTGAGACCACTTCTAGCAACTTGTATAATGAAAAATACAATAAATTAATTACAAAATCGCAAAGAGTTTCTATTACTTCTTCAATTCAGCTTCAAACTATTTATTATGATTTATTAACCTGCAAATATCTAACATAAAAGCCAATTATCAGAGATTTAAGCCCAATAATTAATTACGTGATAAAATAAATACAAGGTAAATATAATTGGGTGGATGACAGGGATATTATGGCAAAAGTTGAATTAGTCAAGCTTTCAAAGTCTTATGATAAAACGCAAACTATTAAGAATATCAGTCTAGAAATTAAAGATAAAGAGTTTGTAGTGCTAGTAGGGCCTTCTGGATGTGGAAAATCTACAATACTCCGCATGATTGCCGGATTAGAAGATATTACATCGGGAAATATCATCATAGGCGACAGAGTAGTTAACAATATTCACCCAAAAGACCGCAATATAGCTATGGTATTCCAGAATTATGCCCTGTATCCTCATATGAATGTATACGATAATATGGCATTCGGACTTAAAATGAGAAAATTTAAAAAAGATGTAATAGATCAAAGAGTTAAAGAAGCCGCAAGAATACTTGATTTGACAGAATATTTAAACAGAAAGCCCAAACAGCTATCAGGCGGACAGAGACAAAGGGTTGCTCTTGGCAGGGCTATTGTCAGAGATCCACTGGTATTTCTTATGGATGAGCCACTGTCAAATCTTGATGCAAAGCTCAGGGTACAGATGAGATCTGAAATTAAAAAACTGCATGCGAGGCTTCAAACAACTTTTATATATGTAACTCACGATCAGGTAGAAGCTATGACGATGGGCGACAGAATTGTAATTCTGGATCAGGGAATTATTCAGCAAATTGATACTCCCGATAACGTTTATAACAAGCCTGAAAACATGTTTGTCGCAAGCTTTATCGGTTCACCTGCAATGAATTTTATTGATGTAAAAGTTGAAAATAATGCTTTTATAATGGAAAATCAAAAAATACAGGTATCGGGAGAGCTTCTTGATACAGTTAAGAATAATAATCTTGAAGGGAAAGAAGTAATTCTGGGCATAAGACCGGAACATTTTGAAGCAGCACAGAATGAAACCGAAGGGTTAAAAATACTTCCTGAACTTGTAGAAATGCTCGGAAGTGAAAAACTGGCTCATTTTAGTTTAAATAACAAGTCTGTTACGGCAAAACTGCCTTCTGACTCCAATGTGCAGGAAAATCAGGAATTGATGCTGAAGCCTGATATTGAAAAATGCCTGTTATTTGATCCTGTAAGCAAAACAAGATTTAAATAATAATGGAAACTGCCAGAAAATATCTATTTTTTTCTACAATTTTTCTGTTTATTTATGCATTATGTTCTGTAACAAACGGTGCTGATCTTGATCTATGGCATAGAATGGCCGTCGGGCAAATATTCTGGCAGACAGGATCTGTTTTTTATCACGATATCTTTGCTTATACACATGTAAAAGATTTGTGGGTTGACCATGAATGGGGGACAGGGGTTATATTTTATGCTCTTATCCGTTTGTTTGGAGATTACGGGCTTATATTTCTCAGAATATTTTTATTTTTCGCCGTTATTATTCTGATTTTTGCCACAAATCAACTAATAATAGGCCAAAAAAATAATTTTAAAACAGGTTTTTATCTTGTTTCAAGTTATGCTGTTTTTTATGGTTTTCAAAATTACATCAGGTCTCAGGTTTTTACATATTTTTTCTTTACTCTATGGATTTATATGCTTGAAAGAGTCAGAAAAGATGAGCCCACGGAGCAATATTTAAAATATATATGGGTTTTTCCTGTAACAATGCTGATATGGGCAAATTTGCATGGGGGCTTTATTACAGGGCTGGGGTTACTCTTGATTTACGCAGCCGGAGAATTTTTAAACAGGAATAAATCATTAATTTATCTGAAAATACTTGCGTTGTCCCTGCCGGTAACCCTGATTAATCCCTACGGAATAAAGTTCTGGGAATATATGGCGACAGCTGCAACAATGCCAAGACCATACATAATAGAATGGCTGCCTATAAACCTTACAGGATATCTTTACGATTATCTTGGCTTTAAACTGCTATTACTGGCAACAATTTTTGCATGGAGTTACAAACTGTCTTTAAAAAATAAAAAAATTAACTGGACTGGGGCAATATTACTTGTTGTTACGCTATGTTTAACGCTTAACCATCAAAGACATGTCGTTTTCTTTGCGATTGCAGCAGCAATATTCAGTTTTCAATATTATTATGAAGCTGTTACTGATATATATAATAAATATGTCAGTAAATACCTGGAATTTTTATCTCCAAAATCCAGAAATTTACTGAATTTTGGAATAACTTCTGCCCTTGTTATACCTATAATTGTTTTTGTAATACATACAGCTGCACCTTTAAGCATTAAAGTTTCCGATACGGATTACCCTGCCAGAGCAGTCGAGTTTATAAGAATAAATAATCTAAAGGGCAATTTGCTTTTGCCTTTTAACTGGGGTAGTTATGCTCTCTGGAAATTGTATCCGCAGTGCAAGGTCTCACTGGACGGAAGATATGAAGAAACATACCCGGATTATGTTTATAAGGAAGTAACAGATTTTGTTTTCAGAAATAAAAACTGGAACAATGTTTTAAAGAAATATCATAATGATGTTATTCTTGTACCTGCCAAAACTGACATTTATTCTGAATTAAAAAAAGTTAAAAACTGGAAATTGATATACAAAGATAAAAATGCAGCACTATTTATCCCTATAACAGCTCACTCTAAAAGCTGGAAATTCCCTGATAAGAATATTGATTATTCAAAAATGAAATTAAATACTGTTGTAAGACATTTTGGAAATTAAATCTGATGAAGAGAAATTCTCCTTGTCTTACTTAACGAACAGCAGAAGAAAGGAACAAAAAGCCGGTGTTCTAAAATAGACGATTTTCAATATTTTGCAGCTACTTTACAAATTCATAATAGATATTATCTGCCCATATAATGATTAATCCAACAGGTTAAATCTGCTTACTTTGCAGCTAATTTAATTTATATGATTTTATAAGATAAATTAATTACTTTAAATCATTCAAAAAATTTCATCAGGTAATTGACTTGAGAAGAGTTGATGAAAAAAATAAACAAAAATTTACTTATATTCGTATTAATTATCTTATTTAATCTTAAATTATTAATTTTTAATGCAGCATTTGGTGAAACAAAAAATGATTTGCAAAGCTGGGATGCTATTGTTATAGAGGCTCCTATTCATGGTAATTTAAGAGGATATTTTGACTTGCAGCCAAGAATTGGCAATAACATTACACAATTGGATACTCTTGTTGTGCGGCCTGCAATAGGATATAAAATAACTCCGATAGTGTCATTGTGGCTTGGTTTTTCCTGGCAACCTCATCCACAGCCAGTTTTTATTAACGAAGATAGGCCTTATCAGGGGATAATTATAGAAAAATATTATAAAAAATTTAAACTGACTTTTCGATCACGCATCGAGGAAAGATTTATTGAATATGTGCATGGAGCAAGTATTCGGCAAAGAGAGCTGATAAGATTTGATTATCCACTTGGCAAAAGTAAAAAATGGGGACTTTTGGCTTCAAACGAAATATTATTTAATTATAATTCCACTGAAAATGGTCCCAAAGCAGGATTTGATCAGGCCAGATTTTATTATGGCATTAGCAGGAAGTTTAATAATAGTACTCATATAGAATTTGGCTATATGTGCAATCCTGTTGCACAGGGACCTCCTTTTGAAAAGAATAGAATTACTCTAATACGCCATAACATTATGTTTACAGTCAATGTCAACATTGGACAAGGTCAGCAACATTTTCCATTTAAATAAGAATATACGGGAAATTTACATTTTTCTCGCATATTCCGAGATCCAGTGTTGATGCAGCAGTATCGGCTGGAAGGACTTATACAAGCCAAATCCGATTTTACTTTAAAATCAGAGATTTTGGGAGATAAGTCCTATTAATTTAAATTAAATAAATGTTTCTTTTTTTGAGTGGATAATTATAATTTTAATATGTCATAATAAAAAATAAGCAGCATTTAATGAATAGCGGGAGTGAGATAGTTTTACACAGTAGTATGCGCAAAATGTTGTTATTTTGAGTAATTTAATTTCGCATTCTGGTTAAAAATGCTGAATCACCGAGGTTAGAAGAGAATGGAAAAGATTAATAACTTTATTTCCAAAAATTATTAAAGGATCGGGTAGATGCGGATAGCAAATTTATTTTTATTAGTTTTAGTAATGCCTTTTATTATGGGATTTTCAAAAGTTGAAAGTATAGCGCAGACAACTGATTATTCAAAAGTAACCAATGATCAAAGATTCGTTCAGGCTCTGGATATGATGACGGGAACATCTGCAGAATGGGCAAGAGATGCAATCCTTGGTAAAAATATTACTCATAAACCTATAAAACTCATGTTTAAAGATTTAAGTACAATTTCGTCTGCATACGCTACTTTTGATGCGTTAGGATGGAGAGGAGAAAACGGCCAGCTTTATATTTTCATAAATAGAAAACACCTAAATGCTCCGCCTGAAGCACTTGCAAGTACTTTGTCTCATGAATCAATCCATCAGGATGAATTTTCATCCATAGAAGAAGAAACTTACGGCTGGTGTTATGAGGCAGTTGTATGGTCTCAAATGAAAAAGAGGAATCCAAAGCTGAATAATTATACATACGGGGAAGACAGCCTTGTTGACAGGCTTAATACTCTCGAAAGCATGTTTAAGCAGGCTAAAAATACCGATAAAGAGATAAGGAACGCAGTTTCCACAAATCCCGGTTACAGAGGCTTGCCTGCCTATTCTCCCGGCTTTGACGGAAAAGAAATATTTATGCATTAAATATAAACGTTCAGGAATACGAAAAACGATATAAAAACTTATCCTCCCTAAGTCACAATGTTGGTAAAGGGAGGATTTAATTATAAGTCAAATATTTTTGGCTCTTATAAGGGAAAAAGGAAAAGTTCTTACACATTTTGACACATTTTAAAAAATCCTTGATTGACAGAAGATTCCAGATCGTCACGATTGTTACAATGTCTTTTCTGAATATGATGATATTTTAAATTCTTGAATATTCAACCAATTTTGCAATATCTCTGTTCCACTCAGAATTCCACTTTTGCAGAATTATATCTGCAGGAGTTAAAGATTTGTTTACAAGGTCCAGTAATGGTTCAAGATAAACTGATTCATCATCCCCCTGTTTATTAAGGTTATTCATTTGTTTTAAAGATTCATAAGCAATATTTACGAGTTCTTTTGCAACTTCACTTACTCTAAAAGAGTTAATTCTGCTGTCAAGAGCGTATTTAGGAACAATGCTGCGCAATTCCATTAAATTTTCATAATTTAATCCTTTAACAAGATTAAAAGCAGACTGCATGGCTTCCTGACTGTATAGAATCCCTTTCCACAAAGCGGCTGGAGCAAGTATCAGGTCTCCTCTCTGGCTGTCACAGTTTCTAATTTCAATGTAGTTATTGAGCCTTACATCAGGGAAAAATAAATTGGCATGTAGAAACCAGTCATCCATAGTAGCCCTGTACTTTCCATGCCCGTCATTTAAATAATCTCTGAATGAATGACCTTTCATGTCAATGAACTGGTCATTTCTTTGAATAAATATCATAGGTACGTCCAGTAAAACTTCTACATGATCCTTAAAAGTGTATTTCCCCTCGAATATTTTTTTGCTGACCAGTCCACACCTGTTTTCATCTGTATTTAACCAGCTTAACGCACGGAAAGATTTATATCCGGTTTCTTTTCCTCCCCTTATAGGGGAATTTGCAAACATTGCAGTTACTACCGGCGATAGTGCAAGAGAAGCCCTGAGCTTGTTTATGGCATCTTCTTCTGATTCATAATCAAGAGCAACCTGAATCCCCGCCGTTTCTCTCATCATCACCAGAGCCAGATGTCCCTGTACCGGTAAATAATCTGTCATACAGGCATAACGTTTTCTGGGAATAAGTTCAATCCTATCGTACGTTGAAATAGGCTGCACACCATAACCCAGCAGATAAAAATCCAGATCTTCTGCTATATAGGAAGATTTTTTGTTGTATGAACTGATTATTTCTTTTAAATAATGGATAGAGTTAGCTGGAATGGTGCTTATTTCGCACTGGCTACCAGGTTCAAGAGTGATAGTACCATAATCACTTTTAACACCTATTATATTGCTTCCTTCTTGTAAGTGTATGCTGCTGTACCTTTTTAAAAAATTTTTTATGTCACCGGAATACGGAACTGCTTTAAAGACAGAAGAATCTACAACAAGTTTTTCCAGCTCCATGCCTGTTTTGAAATTTGAAGCTTGCTTGCACCCGTTATGGAAATAATTTACAAGCTGTGATTGCTCTGTAATTATTTCTTGTGACGTTAATTGTTCCATGATCCTTTCCTGATCCGAATATTATTTTGATAAGTTTATCATATAAATAACATAATAAATATTTAACTTTATCACTGGTAACCCTGATATTACATATTCGGTTAAAATTGACCCAATCTGTTACTTCAATTATTATAAACTATAAACCGACTTCAATTCTTTAAATAAAAAGAGGTACTATTTTGAGTTACATTGCAAGGGCCAGACAGTTTCGGGCAAAAAAAAGACTGGGACAAAATTTTTTAATAGATGAAAATATAATTGAAAAAATTATTGAAAATGCAGAATTGTCTGCTGATGAAACAGTAATTGAAATTGGTGCCGGACTTGGCTTTGTAACGGAAAAACTGGCTGACAAAGCAAATAAAGTTATTGCTATAGAACTCGACCCCGATGCAATAAAAGAGTTAAATTCCCTTGAACTTTCAAACATTGAAATTATAAATCAGGATATTTTAAAGACAAACTTTTCAAATCTCGTCAATGAACCGGTTAAAGTTATTGCAAATATACCCTATTACATTACAAGCCCGATTCTTGTGCATTTGCTGGGCGAAATAGATCAGGCTGATTATGAAAACAGGAAATTTATAAAAGAAATAATTCTGATGGTACAGTATGAAGTAGCTAAAAGAATAGTTGCTACCGAAAAAAGTCAAAATAAGGAGTACGGGCTGCTTTCAATACTTGCAAATTTTTGGGCTGAGACAGAATTAATTTGTAAAGTTCCAGCCAGAAGCTTTTTCCCTTCACCAAAAGTTGATTCTGCACTCGTAAAGCTTACTATAAGAGAAAAACCGATCATACAGCTTGATAATCCAAAACTTTTTAAAAGAATTATTGTGGCCTGTTTTGGAATGAGAAGGAAAAATATTAAAAATGCGTTGATTGGCGGTGGATTTAGCCCTGAAATAATTACAGTTGCTCTGCAAAAAGCAGATATTGATTCATCGAGAAGAGGAGAAACTCTTTCAATAGAAGAATTTAAAGTATTAAGCGAATTTATACAAAAGGAAACAGAAAATGCAGACAATAAAAGTTAAAGCTCCTGCAAAAATTAACCTGACTCTTGAGATCTTAAATAAAAGAGAAGATGGTTATCATAATATAGAAAGTATTATGCAGGCAGTGAGTTTATATGATTATTTGACCATCTCTGTTGATGACTCAAAAAGTAATGCCATAGAACTTTCTGGAAATAATTCGCTGATACCGTATGATAAAACAAATTTGGCTTATAAAAGTGCAGAAAAATTTTTGAATAAAACAGGAATTACAGGTAAAAAAATAAATATCTACATAGAAAAACACATTCCTGTTGCGGCTGGTCTTGCAGGCGGCAGTGCAGATGCTGCTGCTGTGTTGTATGGATTAAATAAAATTTTTAATAATGCATTAAATCAAAAAACTGTTTCTTCACTTGCATCTGAGATAGGTGCAGATGTTAATTTTTGCTTTTATGGGGGCACTAAGATTGCTACATTGAAAGGAGAAAAATTAACATCTGTTAATTCTCCAAGTATTAATTTAATTATAGTAAAACCTAAAAATCTCTTTATTTCTGCAAAAGAAGCTTATGACAAGTACGCAAAACTTGAAAGTAAACCAGATTATCAACCCACTGAAAAAATGATTCAGGCAATAACGCAAAATTCTCCTGAAGCTATCGCATCTTTTTTGCATAATGGGCTTGAATATTCAATATTACCTGATTATGAGCAAGTAAAAATAATAAAAGAATCTTTAATTAAATCTGGCTGTCTAAATGCAATAATGTCCGGTAGCGGCCCGGGCGTATTCGGTGTTTTACCTGATAACAGGCAAATTCAGACAACTTTTAAGGATTGCGATGTCTTTTACGCTACAACTATGAATTCGGGTGTTGACTTAATTAAAGTTTAAATCAGTGCTTTGATCCAATATAATCCCAATAAGGTTTAAAGTCTTCTATTATATACCGTTTAAACTTATCCGGTATAGTTATTGTAATAGGGGTTTCGTTTCCCTGTGATATAAGCCTGAAGTTCAGTGAGTCTGTTGTGTTAAATAAATTGGAATCAAATTCATAATACCCAAGGTAGCTTTTGTCAATTAAGTTTGCATTTCCAATATTTAAAATTTCAATATCTTTTTTTGTAATAGGGACTTTTCCGGCAGTGTATGGCTGATAAGCCTTGTTTAATCTTCCATTAATCAAATATAATTTATCAAAGTCTTTCTTGAATTCATAAGAATATTTTACTATCGGACGTGAATGATAATTACCTGATGATGAAGTTAAACCTGAAACAACTATAGATAGAGCAGACATGAAAAGGCTTCCGTTTGTTATTTGTGGCCTTGGTAAAATAAGGACAGTTACAGCCGGTTTGTTATACTCCCAGGATGCCAGATTCTTGGTAAGGTATTCATCACTGGAAATTTGCTCTCCAGCTTTGTTAAGTCTCTTTTTATGGCGTTTTAGGTACTGTTCTTCCTCATTTGCCAATTTTCTGAATTTTTGTGGGGGCGTAATTATTGCAATGTTGTAATAAGGAGTACTAATGATATAAGGATTTGTTCTCTTGTTAATAATCTTGGATTTTGCATCATTACTATAATACGCAGATTTCATAATGTTATAACTGTAGGGTGTTTGTGGAATATCCGGTAATAAATCAGAAAAAGGTCGTTGCATATTCTGAATTTTAACTTTAGCTTTGTTTATTAGAGGGATAGCGTTTGTTATTGCAATGCTACCACTAAGACCGCTTTTATCTTCGGTAGTGTATACAAAAGTATTAATTCCAACTACATATCCGCCAAAATTTATTAATGGGCCTCCAGAGTTACCATGATTTATGTTTGCATCATGCATAATTATTTGGTTTTCATACTTTCCTACAACTCCCTGAGTAAGAGTTTTTTCACAGGTCTCCCACTGAACGGGGCTGCCTATTGCAATTACTTTTTCTCCAACCATAACTAGCGGTTCTTGATCATGGGGATTGAATATATTTAAAACTGAATAATCCTTTATGTTTTGAAGGTTTACCCATACTATTGCAATATCATTTTGAGGGTCTTTTTCCAGTACTTTTCCTTCTACTATTTCACCTTTTCCAAATCTGACCCTTAAAGTGTCGCCCTGATCCTGTACAACATGGTTATTAGTTACAATTAATCCTGTGTCATCCACCAAAAAACCTGATCCATGCCCTGCTGAAATAATTGTGACTACACCTTTATTGACTTCGCTAAAAATAGTACCTGCTTTTGACATTTCTCTGTATGGAGATACATAATTTGCTGGTGTTTCTTGCAGATTTTCTGCAGTATTTTGAACTTGTATTTTTTGCGGAGTAGGAATATTAACTGATTGTTCAATTTTAGCAGGTCTTAGTTTGACTGCTGGTGCAGTTGATTCTGTTTTAACAACATCTTTTTGAACAGGGAGAACCTGTTGTTGTATAGCAGGTACCGTTTTGTCAGATGGCTGCACAACAGTATTCTCCTTAATAGTATTTGTAGCAAGAACTGGCTGATTATCAATGGAGTCTTTTGAAGTTTTTAAATAAAAAGTTGAATTTGGCTGACTTGCAATCAAACCGGACGTATCTTGTTCAAATTTTTTTATTAAATCTTTATCTTTAATTTCTAAATACCTGTAACCATTTTTATTTAAGTATTTAAGCAGTTTTTCCCTGTATAGTTCACTATTGTAATTATTTTGAATATATAAATATACATCTGAATCTACCTGTTTAAGATTAGCTGCCACATAATCTCCATCAGTATACATCCACAGGTATTTAAGCTGAAAACAAAAGAAGCCACCTGATATATTTGATTTATAAATATAATATTTTTTATCTGTTATATGTTTATTTATCAAATTTGAAATAATATCTGCTTGTTTAGCAGGATAAATATACAGATGCCGCTTTGTAATAGCCAGACATATGTTTGTATCGCAGAATATTATTAACAAAGCAAACACGATTAAAAGTTTTACGTTTTTTAAAATTTTCATTTAATGACTCCAGCATATAAGTAATTCTTTCCAATAAAAATAATATATATAATAATTAAAATAATTTACACTAAAACTAATAGTAATTAATAAAAAATTACAAATAAATATTGTGTATGTGATGATAAATAACTGAAAAGCTCTTTAGCATTTTGAAAAAGATTCCAGTTATTCACCAAATAGCGTTTTGTCGTAAAATAAAGTTAAACTCAGCCACAAATAGGGAAAAAATGCCATTCTTATTACATTTAATGTGATCAGGCAAAATGAGAAAATATAGGAAAAAAGGATAATTTTTCTGCTATTGCTGTTTTTTTTCAAACATATAATGAGATTGTAAATTAGAAAAATCATAAAAAACACGAATCCAAACAGTCCGGTGTCCTCATAAATTAAAGAATATGAGTTTCGTACTTCAAAAAGATCGGTAAAAGGCTGAACGCTGTTATACAAGCCTACCCCAAAGAATTTAACGGATGGGTATTGTCTTATCAGGCTGTCAATAACAGGATTTTGCTCAAAGATTTTGTTTTGAATGTGATATATAAGTTTATCTCCCATTTTAAAAAATATATCTCCCGTCAAATGGTATAAAAGAACGGCAAAAACTCCTAAAAATAAAAGAAACACTGCAATTCCTGCAATTTTTCTTGATTTTTTAAGGAACATATTTAAAAAGCAGATCAACAGAAAAACAACAAAAGTTGCGTATACACCCAACGAAAACGTTGCTATAACTGTTAATATCAGAATTAATATTTTTAAATTCATTTTTTTAAAATAAACCGAAGACAAAATTATTATAAAAAACAGGCTGTGCGCAAATGTTGCAGGTTCATGTGCAACGCCTTTTGCTCGTGGAAAATTAAAATCATTAAAAATACCGTTAACATCAGATAAATTAAAAGTAAAAAGTCCAATCTGCACCCAATAAACAATACATCCAAGCATTCCAGAATATAACAGCGTTTTTATACACTTTTCAACAAGATTTTTATTGCTTAAAGAAGCCTGATATAAGATATTGCAGAATAAAAACAGAATTATGATTCTGGCCAGGTAAAGCCATGACGTTAAAAGTGCGGATAAATTTATGCCGTTGTATATTTTGTTATGAAAGTAAAAACATCCCGGCAGTACAAGCGAGATAAAACAGGCAAAAGCAGTCACTAACATCAATAAGCCAGGAGGTTTTTTAAAAAAGTTTATATTTAATTTTAAACAATTATTAACTAAAATACTGCGCAAATAATAACTAATAACTGCTAATAATCCAAATACATCAGATATTTGAACAGAAAAGAATTTATAAACGTTATCTGTCAGAATTAAACTGGCAAAAAAGCAAAGAATGAACTTTTCGAACAAATAACACTTATTTTTTATGAAAGTTGAAGCTATAAATATAAGGAATACCAGTAATGTCCAGAATTCAACAGAAAAAATTTCCAGATTTGATGCCCTTACATAAACAGGTCTTAAAGGGATAACATTGTTTCTGCTGAATAAAAAAAGGCTGAAAGTTAATATAACCAGATAATAAATAAGATTTTTATTGATTTTAATCATTTTTACTACCTAAAACATCGTTATAAATATCCAGAACCCTTGTTGCTATATTATTCCAACTATAGTGATCCAACCTTTCCTTTCGGTTAAAAACAAGATTATTTTTCAATACTTCGTTATTTAACACTGTATAAATTTTATTGCAGGCATCATTTTCATCACAGGGGTTAAAATACAAGCAGGCATTACCACCAACCTCCGGCAAAGAAGCAGCATTTGACGACACAACCGGAACTCCAAAATACATTGCTTCTATAAGAGGAATTCCAAAACCTTCATACAGGGATGGATAAACAAAAATATCAGCAAAATTATAAATAGAAGATAAGTCTTCATCATTTACTCTGCCCATATACAAAATTTCATCTTTAAATTTGCTCTTTTCAAGCTCGTTAAAAAACTTTTCTGGGCCAAAATGGACATCCCCAACAATTACAAGTTGATGAGGCAGATTATACTGTGCTTTAAGCCGGTTGAAAACTCTTACCAGAAAATCAAAATTTTTATGTGGCCTGATAACGGAAACAGTTAATATGTAAGGCTTTGTAATATTATATTTTTCCAGAATATCAGGATTTATTATATTCTTATCTTTTCTTGTATCGTATGATTCACCGACTACTTCCAGCTTTCGAGGATCAACTCTAAATTTATCAAGAAATTGTCTTTTTGTAAATTCTGAAACAGTGATTATCTTTTGAGCCTTTGATGCTACAAAATTGCCAATTTTCTTAAAATAATTGTAACCAGCTTTTGTTTCGTTGTATTCAGGAAAATTATTGTGATAATAAAAAACACACAGGTCATGAACGGTTACAATAGACTTGTAGGGCGAAATATGCGGGATATAATTGCATAAATGATGCACAATATTTATTTTGTGCTTTATGACATCAAGAGGCAAAAGTGTATTTTCGCAAAGAATTCTGGCAAAAGGATTTGAACAGTTTATATTGTATGAAATCAATTTCAGGTTTTTATATGCTAACAAGTCTTTATAAACTAGTTCCTGAGTTTTTGACATAAATAAATAGTAGTTATTGCTCTGATCTTGATCCAATAGTGCTTTAACAAGGTTGTAAATGTAAGATTCTACTCCTCCTGTATATCTTCCGATCGCATTTAAAGCTATTACTGGCATTTTCCAATTATCCTGCAGTATTTATTAGTTTCAAATACAATTTTTCTGTATACAGGCTCTCTTTCTTCTTTTATACATCTTAAATATAACCGTACTGCTTTATCCAGAGTATAATTATTCTCAAAAAGTTTTCTGCTGTTAGCTCCATATATAGCTAATTCATCTCTTGCCTTTTCAAAGTACGAAATAGCTGATGAAATAATCTTATAATCACCTATTTTAATATTGAACCCACATTTATTATTTTCTATAGTATCAGATATGTGGCACTTTTTGTCTCCAATAAAGATAACAGGCTTTCCGCTTGCAAGTATTCCATAAAATTTGCTGGGAACTGCAAGTGTTTCATAACCTTTGTCAATACTTAATACATGAATATCGGCTATACCAAGAGAATATGGTATCTCTGATCTTTCCTGATAAGGCAGTATCATTACATTTTTTAAACCATGTTTTTTTACAAAGCTTACTATTTCTGCCTTTTTGCAACCATCCCCGATAAACAAAAACAGTATGTTTTTGTTCTGCTGCAACTCCTTTGCGGCATTGAGCAGAGTGGTAAATTCATGAATTTGTCCGAAGTTTCCTGAGTATTCAATTATAAATTTGTCTTTTAAGTTATATTTATCCCCAAAATAATTTTCTTCTTTCGGTATAATCTTTATTAAATCTTCATTTGACCAGTTATGAATGACGTTAATTTTTTCATAATCAATATCTTCAATCCAATTTATAAGTTCATTCTTCATATCATTGGACATTACTATAATCTTATCAGCATTTTTTAACGACAGCCTGCTTAAATAATTCCATATTTTGCATAATATTCCGTCCTTATCAATGTAACCAAGCCTGACAGCTATTTCAGGATAGACATCATGCATAATATACATATATTTCTGCCCGTACAGAAATTTTGTTATAACGCCAATAAGCGGCAAAAGCGGCGGGCATGTCGGGATTAAAAGCCATTCGCTTTTGCTGCTGAATAACACAGTAATGAGAGCTTTAAAGAAAAATGACCATGAATTCAGGATTTTTCCTGCCAGTGTATTTTTATTAAAGCAAAAAGTATTCAATCTTTTTATTTTGATACCTTTTATAGTCTCAAATGGAGGTAGTTTATCCTTTTTAACAAAATTGGGCTGTGCTGTAATTACAGAAATATCTGTTTCATGATTGTTAACGAGCCTCTCTGCAAGCTCAAAAAGAAGCTCTCCTGCTGCAACAATATCAGGATAAAACCCCTGACACAAAATTTTTACAGAATTATTTTGTTTTCTCACACAAAAACTCCTTTAACGGAACATATCCGTTAAATTTTTACACTTTAATCTTTGTTTCTACCAGAATATTCATAACTTTCACAATAAATATGACACGCAACCATAAATGGAACTAACCATTCAACAAATTCCTACTCAGATTTAATTTAAATATTCACTCTATAGTTAATAAATCTTAGTTTAACATAAACATTTTTAATTTAATTTATAAAATTTAAGCTTATAAAAATTGTCAGATAAGTTATATTCTGGATTTGATAAAGGGATATTTTCGTTATTCTTTGACAATTTTTTCTGTACTTTTTATAATTCAGTAAGTTTGGACTGAAAGAGGGATTTTACTATGAAATTGTGGGATGGAAGATTTTCAAAGGCTACAGATGCACTTGTAGATGATTTTAATTCGTCAATATTTTTTGATAAAAGACTATACAAGCAGGACATTGAAGGCAGTATTGCGCATGCAAATATGCTTGGCAAACAGGGTATTATAAAACAGGATGAAGCCGAGCTGATTAAAAAGACTTTAAAAGAAATTCTTGCTGATATTGAAGCCAATAAGGTTGAATTTGACATTGCAGCAGAAGATATACATATGAACGTTGAAACTATACTTACTTCCCGTATTGGAGATGTAGGCAAAAAGCTTCATACAGGCAGAAGCAGGAATGATCAGGTAGCTCTTGATATTAGAATGTACATTAAAGAAGAGATAAAAACTGTTGATGCAATGCTTTTAAAACTTCAGGAAGTATTGTTGAATCTTGCCAAAAAACATACTGAAACAATAATGCCCGGTTACACGCATTTGCAGAGAGCGCAGCCCATAAGCCTTGCGCATCATCTTATGGCTTATTTTGAAATGATAAAAAGAGACAGAGACCGTCTTGCAGATACATACAGGCGCACAAATATTTTGCCTTTGGGCTCAGGCGCAATGGCTGCTACAACTTATCCTCTGGATAGATATGCTGTAGCAAAAGAACTTGGCTTTGACGATGTAACCTTAAACAGCCTTGACGGGGTTTCTGATCGTGACTTCTGTATTGAACTGTTAAGTAATTTTTCAATATTAATGATGCACCTAAGCCGTTTTAGCGAAGAAATCATTATGTGGTGTTCGCATGAATTTGGTTTTGTAGAACTTGATGACGCCTACAGTACAGGAAGCAGTATCATGCCGCAAAAGAAAAATCCCGATGTGGCGGAACTTGTAAGAGGAAAAACCGGCAGAATATACGGCAGCCTTATGGCACTTTTAACTACAATGAAAGCGCTTCCTCTGGCTTATAACAAAGATATGCAGGAAGACAAGGAACCTGTTTTTGACGCTATAGATAATGTAAAAATGTGTATTCCGGTATTTGCTGCAATGGTAAATACAATGAAAGTCAGAAAAGAAAATATGCTGAAAGCTGCAAAAGGTGGCTTTACCAATGCAACTGATGCGGCAGATTATCTTGTCAAACACGGTATGCCATTCAGAGATGCACATGAAGTTATCGGTAAACTGGTATTTTATTGTATTCAAAACAGCAAAAATCTTGATGATTTGACCATAGAAGAATTTAAAAAATTCTCTCCAGTATTTGAGGAGTCTGTATACAAAGCTATCTCTCTTGAAGAATGCGTAAACAAAAGAAACGTAATAGGAGGCCCTTCAAAAACGATGATGGAGGAAGTTATCAGGAAGAATGAAGAATATTTAAAAGCTGTATAAAATTCACCCACTCCACATAACACATCAGATTTTATTTTAAAATCAGAAATTTATTTTGGGAGTAATTATGAACTGTTTTGGTTTCTCAGTATACTTTCTTAAAAGCCTACAAAAATTCTTAGCCACCGCCTTCGCGTCGCCAAAGAATTTTTGCAGGCTGTCCTTATATCCTATTTCGCTGTAGTACCAGCAGAGGCATTTAATGTTGTTATTACTTCGTCAGTTATGTCAGTACCGCCGATTATCAGGCTTTCTTTTGTAAATATGTTTGGTATTTGTCTCTTTTCGGCAATTGTTTTTATGGTATTAAAGATATTTGTTTGTATTTCCTGTCCTTTTTGTGTTTGTTGCTGATTAATTGTTGCAATTTTTTGTTTAAGTTCTGCATTGTATTTATCTTCAAGTTTTTTCTTTTCTGGCTGGGTTTTTGCAGCCTGTACGGTTTTTCTCGCATTTTCAACGAATTTTTGCAGGTTTGCTTTTTGAGTAGATAAGTCCTGTCTTGCATTTACTGATTTGGTATAATTCTCAAGAATTTTGCCTAAATCAACAACTCCTATTTGTTCTGCAAAAGCGCATGTGTTAAATGTAAAAAAGCTGATTATTAATGTCAGAACAAAAGATTTTAAAATTCTGGATTTCATATAATTTACTCCTTTTTTTAATCCCTGAATTATATTAATGTATTTTATTGAAGGATTCTTTGTCAAGTTTGAGCAATCTACGTCTACTTAACTATGTAAATAAATTAAATAATTAAAAAATATTTAATTCCTGAAACAAAGGAATTAATATGTATTAAAATAATATTGAATACTTGAAAAAATGTGAAATATTCAAAATTTGTTGAAAGATGAAAAAATAATATGAAGTATAAAGATTATTATGAAATACTGGGTGTCTCGAAAAATGCTACCGAACAGGAAATCAAGTCTGCTTTTCGTAAGCTGGCAAGAAAGTATCATCCTGATGTAAACAAGTCACCCGATGCAGTTCAAAAATTTAAAGATATAAATGAAGCCAACGAAGTATTATCAGATCCAAAGAAAAGACAAAGATATGATAGTCTTGGTTCTAATTACTATCAGGGGGCTGATTTTACACCTCCTCCAGGTTATGAAAATATAAATATTAACTTTGGAGAAGGTTTTGGTGGATTTCAGAACTTAGGTGATTTAGGAGGAATGGGCGGCTTTAGTGACTTTTTCTCTTCGATTTTTGGCGATCTTATGGGACAGGGCATGAGTCAGCAATTTTCGCAGCAAAGGCCAAGAAGTCATTCTTCGTCAAGAAGGCATGCCACACAGCAGGAAAATCTTGATATAACGGAAGAAATTTATCTTGAGCCGGAAGACCTTATGGGTGACATTTCAAAACCTGTTAAGATCAGCTATATGGAAAAATGCACAAACTGCTCCGGTCCCGGAAGCCGTTGTTACAATTGTGGCGGAAGTGGAGTTAAGTCTGTCTCCAAAACATTGCATGTAAAAATTCCAAGAGGTGTAAAAGAAGGAGCTAAAATCCGTCTTTCAGGAGAAGGAAAAACTGATTCCTACGGAAATAAAGGTAATTTATATCTTGTTGTAAAATTCAAAAGCAATTCAGCATTCCAGATAGATGGTACAGATGTAACTTCTGAACTTGAAATCTCAGCACCTGAAGCTGTACTTGGTACTGTTGCAAGTGTTAATACTTTGCATGGTGTTGTAAAAGTAACAATACCGCCAGGAACTCAGGCAGGTAAGTGCCTGAGATTAAAGAAACTTGGGCTTCCCAAAAGTAGAGGTGAATTTGGCGATCATAACGTTAAAATCAAGATAGTTATACCGGACAATCCGTCTGATAAAGAAAAAGACCTTTATAAAAAACTTCTGGAACTGCCTAAAAAATGACCAAAGAACTTGATATAAGCCAGATTTATGAGAGAAATGAGCTTTTGTGGGGAGCAGAAGCTCAGAAAAAACTTTTTAAAAAACATGTTGTTATTGCAGGATTAGGCGGGGTCGGCTCTTATACAGCGGATGCCCTTGCAAGAAGCGGCATTGGAAAGCTGACTCTCGTGGATTTTGATACTGTATCTGAAACTAATATTAACAGACAACTGCTTGCATTGATTTCTGATATAGGTAAACCAAAAACAGAATTGATGAAAAGACGTATTGAAAATATAAACCCTCATATTCAGGTCACAGAGATAAACGAATATTATACATTAAGCCTTAACAACAGAATTTTTGCAGAAAAAGTCGACTTTGTTGCTGATGCTATTGACACCTTAAAGTTTAAAATCGATCTAGTCGAAACCTGTTACAAACAGGAGATTCCTATTATAAGTTCAATGGGAGCAGGCAACAGGCTTGACCCTGAGGAGCTATTTATAGCAGATATTTCTGAAATAAAACCCGGAAATTGTTCTTTTGTTAAAAATGTCAAGCATAAGCTAAAGAAAAGAGGAATAGAGAAAAACCTAACTGTAGTATCAAGCCATGAAAAACCTATACCTACAAAGAAAAAATTAGGAACATTCGAAATTAAAACAGCAGACGGTGAAGAAATACAGGTTAGAAAATTCACCCCCGGCAGTTCACCTTTTGTTCCACCTGCAGCAGGTTACATGATGGCAAGCTTTATTGTAAGAAACCTGATAAACACGTTTTAATAGCCGGTAGCAAGTTTTTACTTATTCTACGAGATCACAGCTTAAAATATTTCTTTGCCCAGGATAAAAGCAGAAATTAAGAAATATTAATTATAATTTTTTATAGATTTAACAGAAATTTAGAAGATAAAAAATGCTTCGGTCAATAATAAAGTATCTGGATAATATTCCCATTCGCAATAAAATAATGATAATAATTATTGGTGCTATAATCTGTAAGTAGCATAATATTAATAAGAGCCTGTTTGGTTAAAAAATGTAAAAAATAAATAAAAGGCTTTAGCCAAGCTCGTTCTAAGATTTTTTAAATGTGAGTGAGATTATGTTAAATATTAAAAAATATTCAAAAAAAGGAAACTGTGCAATTGCAGTTATATTAATTTTTGCATTTTTACTTGCAGGCATTGCTTCAGGAATTATTTACCTGAACAGCCTTCCTCCGATTTCTCAGCTTAAAAACTATCAGCCAACACTTGTTTCACAGGTTGTAGCCAGTGATGGCAGTGTTATAAAAACTTTTGGCGCATACAAGTATGAAAAATCATCAATAAATGAAATTCCGGACAATCTTAAAAAAGCTATAATCGCAACCGAAGACAAAAATTTTTATACACATAAAGGATTTGACCCTCTTGCTCTGGTAAGGTCTACTTTGTCAAACTTACGTGCAGGGCATGTAGTGCAGGGAGCCAGCACTATTACGCAACAACTGGCCAGAATTCTATTTTTATCCAGCGAAAAAACTTTTGACAGGAAATTAAAAGAATTAATTATTGCCTACAGGCTGGAGAAAACTCTTCCCAAAGATGAAATTCTTGAAATGTACCTCAATAACGTTTATCTGGGAGAAGGTGCATACGGTGTTGCAGCAGCTTCCAAAATTTATTTTAATAAAACCCCGGGAGAACTTACTTTACCAGAAGCAGCTTTAGTAGCAGGTTTACCACAGGCACCGTCTATTTATTCTCCATATCAAAATATGAAGGCAGCTAAAAACAGGCGGGCACAAGTACTTGACAGAATGGTTAAAATGCATTACATCACTGAAGAAGTTGCACAGCAAGCTAAAGAGGCTTCAATTAAGTTAAATAAAACAAATCGTCCATATTCACTTAATAAAGCTCCTTATTTTATGCAATATGTAATGAACGAACTTAAAGACAGAGCTGGATTAACTGAACAAGAAGTTATACAGGGTGGTTATAAGGTCTATACAACCTTAAATATGAAAGATCAGATAGCAGCCCAGAACAAAGTAACTAATGGTCTTGCAAGGTGGGGATTAACAAAATCCTATCAGCAAGCTGCTCTTATATCACTGGATGCACAAACCGGAAAAATTCTTGCATATGTTGGCGGAAAAGATTACGGTTTAAGTCAGTATGACAGGGTAACCCAGGCAATAAGACAACCAGGTTCGTCATTTAAAATGTTTGTATATGCAACAGCGATGGAAAAAGGTTTAACACCTTCATCACTAATAGAGGATACTCCAGTATCAATTGGAAACTGGCACCCCCATAATTACGGGCATAAATACAGAGGGAAAATACCTCTTTATAAAGCACTGGCCATCTCATCAAATGTTGCTGCAGTCAAGCTTATTATGCAGGTCGGTGTTGAAGACACAATAAGTATGGCTAGAAGGCTCGGTCTTACAACTTATATTGCTGATGATCCTACAATAGCTCTTGGTTCAAGCGGCGTAAGACTTATCGAAATGACAAGTGCGTATGGCGCTCTTGCAAATGGCGGAGTAAAAGTTGATCCGTATGCAGTAGAAAGAGTTGAAGATTCCAATGGTAGAGTTATATATCAGGTAAATACAAATAACCCAAGAACAGTTCTTGATAATAGAACTGTTGCATACATGGTCGAAATGCTCAGGGCTGTCGTGCAAATAGGAACAGGTAGAGCAGCTAATATAGGAAGACCTGCAGCAGGAAAGACAGGAACAACTGACAGCTACAGGGATGCCTGGTTTATAGGATTTACACCTGAAATCGTGACAGGTGTCTGGGTTGGAAATGATAACAATACTCCAACTAAAAAACTTACAGGCGGATCAATACCTACAGCTATCTGGGCTGACTATATGAGAGTTGCTTTAGCCAATAAACCTTCAGCTGAATTTTCTTCTTCTGATGCTTCCGTTATTAATAAATCATCTCAATCCCAGTATATAAGAAGCAAGTCTGACGAACCTATAGAAGAGACAGAAGAAACTGTTCCGCAGGAAAACAATGTAAATAATACCATTGAACAACAAAATTACACCAATAATACAACCCCTGAAGAACCTGTGGATACAACATCAGCTCCAGTACCGACACCAGTTAGAAAAGACCAAACTACATCATCACCACCGGTACCAACAAAACAATCCATAGGCAATTCGGGCTATTAAAACGTATATAAAAGAGAGTTGTTGTTAAATGACTCTCTTTTTACTATAAGAACTTTACTAAAGCCTTTTATTACTTGTGAAATCTTGATAGACAGGAAGCAGTCTACAAAAATTCTTAGCCGCTGTGGCTCGCTGCACTCCCGCTCCGCACATACCAATTTCAGACTTTTTGCTATTTTACTTCATTAATTGCAACTTGGTATTAATTATAATTATTGAGTGCGTTTACTCTAAGATTAACCTGATACTACAGATAAATATATTTACCTTGACGATAGCAAGGTATCTGGTTTTCTCTAAAAATAATTAAGTACGTAATAAAAAATACTTACGCATTTTTTATTACTTGTGAAATCTTGATAGACAAGAAGCAGTCTACAAAAATTCTTAGCCGTACAAGAACGAGTTAGAGCCTCTAATGCCGGCTCAACGCCGCCATTTCGGCTCGTCACTCCCGCTTCGCACCGCCTTTGCGTCGCCGAAGAATTTTTTCCGCTGTCCTTAAATGTTCGGAGGAAACTTTATTATGAATACAGGTATAGTTAAACAGGAAAATAACACAAATATAAATTTAAAAATTAGAGTAATAGAGAAAATTAACGACTTTGAATCACTGAGAGAAAGCTGGAACAACCTGTCCAGAGGCTTGGCTCCCATTAACAGCTTTGAATGGATGTTTAAATGGTGGAAACAATATAAATTTAATAATGAATTAAAGATAGTTATAGCAGAAAAAGATCAGCAAATAGTTGGCATTGCACCACTTTATATTGAGAATACCCGAGCTATGCATATTATAAAACTTAAAAAATTATGTTTTTTAGGTGGGGATATTTCAGATTATCTGGATTTTTTAATTGAACAAAATAATGACAGAGAAGAAATTTTTAAAGCATTACTGGATTACAGCCTCGAAAATTTTACTTTTGATTATCTGGAACTCAGATTTATTAATACTGCTTACCCGAATTTTGACCTGTGGCAGAAATATTCAGAAGAAAGGGAACTTGGATTAGTCTTATCCAAAGAATGTCCGGCATTAAAACTGGATAACTATAAAACATACAGTGAATACTTCGGAAAGATCAGTAAAAGCCTGAAAAGAAACCTTAAAACAAGACAAAATAAACTTAAAAAAGATGGCTATGAAATGGAAGTAGTCTTTAAACGTGATATTAACGGGGAAGACATAGAACTGATCGGTGATATTAATCTTAACAGGCAGCTATACAAAGTTAATAAAGGAGAATTAAAACGATTCTGCTATTTTTCAGACCCGCAAAAGCTTAATTTTATAAAAGATTATTTTTGTTCAGAACCGGATAAGTCAAAGATGATAGCATATCTAAAGTTGAATGGGATTGTTGTTTCATATATTCTGGCACTATTAAATGACACAACCATATTTTACTGGAATACTGCTGTAAATACTGAATACTTAACTTACGGTCCTTCAAAATTCCTGATTAATGAAACTATAAAATATGCGTTTGAGAATAACTTTAAATGCTTTGATTTTATGAGAGGTAAAAGTTCATACAAGCTTGAATGGTCTAACTGCGAAACAATTAACTATAATCTTATGGTTAAAAAATCTTTGAAAGCCAAATTGATCTATTTCTACAGAAATCACCGTCCTGAATTCTTGAAAAAAGAATATAGCTTCAATGGATAATAATGTAAATTTTTCTTAATTTTCTTTACATTTGCAGCAAAATTATTAAAGTTTATTGAAGTTATAGACGACTTGATTAATATGGCAGTTCAAAAAAGGATACAAATGTGGATGATTTTATAAAAAAGCAGAATATTCCTAATATCAATCCTTCAACAAAGATTAAAACAAGTGAGACTAAACCTGTTGTAAAAGAATTGACCGGAAATTTCTTTGAAACATTTGCAAAATCAGATAATAAATTTTCATGGAATCAGGATGTAGATTCTGAAATTTCAAAAATAAAAAGACAGACCAAAGAAATTGAAAACGTGTTAAAGACAGGTGCTATGGGTATGAATATAAATATAGTCGGTTAATCCAGCCTGTATATAAAGATTTAATATTATTTAAAATAATCCAAATAAGTATATATTACTTTATTCCTGTTACAAATATATCATTTGCAAAAATTAATTTCAGATTTTAAAGACAAAAACAGAAGTGGTATAAGGAGCCAGGAATGATAAATTTTGAATATCCTTTCTCTTTGAAAGGATATTCAAAATTTAAGCTCGTTCTAGTATATTTGTAACAGGGTGATTGTAATGAATGGAAAAAAATTATAAAATACTGATTAGGTAATAATTATTTAACTTGACATTATAGAAGGCATATACTCATTAAAAAGGATAATAAATGTCGATCGCATATATAGGTGTAGGTTCCAATATTGGAGATAGAGTAGGCTATGTGCAGCAGGCACATATGCTTCTTGCCGACACAGAGGAAATCAAGGTTTTAAACAGTTCAAGCTTGTATGAAACAGAACCATTAGGATTAAAAAATCAGGAATGGTTTATTAACGCAGTTCTGGAGATAGAAACTACTCTTGAACCTGCTGCTTTGCTCAAAGAATGTCATAGAATAGAAAATCAGCTCGGCAGAAAAAGACATCCTGACATTCCTCAATACAGTCCCAGAACTATAGATCTTGATATTTTATTTTATGATAATCTGATAATATCAAGTGATAATTTGCAAATACCGCATAAGCAGGTTCACCTCAGGGCATTTGTTCTTGTTCCTCTTTTAGAACTATGTCCTGATATGATTCATCCTGTACTGGGGAAAAGTATTTTAGACCTGCACAGTGATTTGCCGAACCCTGAGGAAGTATATTTATATGGTACAAGATTTCTTGACATCTAAAATCAGCCTGTCAATCAGTAAAAGTAAAAAGCCGGCATTTATTCCTTTTATTGTTTCCGGTTATCCTGATATGCAAATAACCAAAAATCTGCTTTTACTTTTTCAAAAGTATAATGCCGCTGCAATTGAACTAGGAATACCATTTTCTGATCCGCTTGCAGATGGGGCTGTTATACAAAATGCCGCCAGAATAGCAATAAATAACGGCGTTACAATTGATGGAATATTTGAACTTCTTCAAAGCCTTAAAAATGAACTTCAAACACCTGTTATTTTATTTTCATACATAAATCTAATCATCAGGTATGGGCTGGAAAGGTTTGTAAAGAATGCTAAAGATGCAAACGTGAGCGGTATAATTGTTCCCGATCTGCCTATAGAAGAATCAGGAGAATTTGCAAAACTTTGTGAAAAATACAATATTGACCTGATAATGCTTATTGCGCCTAATTCAGATAAAGAGAGAATTGTAAAAATTTCCCAAGCCTCAAAAGGTTTCATTTATCTTGTGTCATCAACAGGTGTAACCGGAGTTAGAGACTCTTTCTCTTCACTTTTATCAGACCTTGTAAAAGAAATTAAGTCTGTATCAAATGTTCCTGTTGCTGTTGGATTTGGAATTTCCAAGCCCGAACATATAACTGAATTAAAAAATCTTGGAGTAGATGGCGCAATAATCGGCAGTGCACTGATTAAAATAATTGATAATTCACTGAATGACCACAGCTCAATGATAAATAATATGTCTGTTTATATAAGCTCTCTTTTTAGCTAGGTGTGTATGGTAAAGGTTGCGGTTATAGGAGGAGGCGCAGCAGGGTTTATGGCTGCTGTCTCTGCAATAGAAAAATCCTGTGGCAATATTTCAATAGAAATATTTGAAAAAGATGAACCACTAAAGAAAATCCTGTGTACAGGCGGCGGAAGATGCAACATCACAAATGCAACCTTTGACTGCAAAAAACTTGCCTCTAATTATCCAAGAGGCGAAAAGTTCCTTTATTCGGTATTTACCAGATTTTCTGTTCAAGAAACTATTGGCTGGTTCAGCTCGCATGGTATTGAATTGTATTCACAGGATGACGGGCGAATGTTTCCAAGGTCTGATGATGCAAATACAATCAGGGATATGTTTTTAAACAGGGCAAAAAAACTTGGAATAAATGTCAGATCAAATAGTCCTGTATCCAAAATTGAACATAAGCAGGATAAATTTCTTATTCACGTTGATGAAAACATTTATACATTCGATAAAATAATAATTTCTACAGGCGGAAAACTGAAAGATAGAAACAGCTCAGGATATATGCTTGCAAAAAGTTTAGGACACAGGATAATAGAACTAAAACCAGCTTTAACAGCATTTGTGACTAATGAAAAATGGGTTACTGCACTTGCCGGAGTAACTGTAAAAGATGTTGAAATATCAGCAATATTCAAGAACAAACAGGTTATAAAAGACAGGGGCGATTTATTATTTACACACAGAGGAATATCAGGCCCAATAATATTAAAAATCTCATCATATTGTGCTTTTCTTGATTTCAATGAAGCAGAACCGCTTCTTTTAAAAATAAACTTTATCCCTGATAAAACTACTGAAAAATTGGAAAAAGAGTTATTAAAAATATTTGATAAAAACGTTAAAAAGAATTTAGGAAATATTCTTTCTGATTATTTGCCCAAATCTGTAGTATTGGTAATTCTTGGTACAGAAAATATTGATCCTGAAAAAAAGCCTTCACAAATTACAAAAACCGAGAGAAAACAAATTCTACAATCACTGAAAGCTTTAATTCTGACTGTTAAATCCCCTGTAAAAGGAGAAGCAATGGTTACCGCAGGCGGTGTTAGCCTTGATGAAGTGAATCCTAAAACAATGGAATCAAAGCTTATAAAAAATGTATATTTTTGCGGCGAAGTATTAAATATAGATGGATTAACAGGCGGCTTCAACCTTCAAGCCGCCTGGTCAACAGGACACATTGCAGGAATAAATGCAGTTGCTGAGTAGTCGTATACTGAGAAACCGAAATAATTGTACATAAATATAGAGGACCCAAAAAATTGGACAGTTGAATAAGATATAATTTTGCTCATACGAAAGGAAAAAGAAATGAGCAAAAACAGAAGAAATCACAGTTCGAATTTTAAAGCAAAAGTGGCATTAGAAGCG
>Ga0209639_1000174_pt1 | contig 100142 bp, 71 predicted proteins | sample EPASupsiteHSE605_FD_187268 | JGI IMG/M metagenome (GOLD analysis project Ga0209639, IMG submission 187268) | Bioremediated contaminated groundwater from EPA Superfund site, New Mexico - Sample HSE6-05 (SPAdes) (version 2) | ecosystem: Environmental > Aquatic > Deep subsurface > Groundwater >...
GGCATCATAAGGAAGATAATGAGTAAAACAAGTCAAGTTTTTAATCATTTACAATTTTGTTTCCCCTGTTGGAATTAGAGAATAGATATGGGACATTCTTTTCCGCGATTCATTATCAATTGATGATCTTTTTGATGAATGGGCAAATGCTTTCACAGCTTTTTCTGTATATATGTCCATTGTTGAATAATGTTCAATAAAAACCTTAACAACCCTTGGATAATCAACACCATCATCATCTATATGTTTTTCAAGAATCAGTGATGCCTCTTTTTGGATGATTATTGACTCACTATTAACATAGAATGCGGCTGGTGGCAATAAATCACTATTTACAATTTTGTCGTCATAATGAGAAAACACACATAAACATAAAAAAGAGGGCAACCTTAAAGATGTGTTTGATCCCAATAAGAATCCATATAATACTGGTACAATTAAAATGAATTCTTTGGAAAAATATGAAGAAGACACAGAGTAGACCGAAGCCATTAAATGAACCAATTTTGTGGAATCTTTTTCAATTCTTATTAGTTCGACTAATGTACTGCATATAGGGGAGTCTCTCACAAAACTTTCAACAATTTTAATAGATTTTAATACAGAACGAATAATTTCAAACTCTTTTTGTTGAAGTAAATATGAAACGACATAATAAAACTGAGAGGTGTTAGATATTAAAGACCACGAATCTTCTGATTTCATCATTGATAAATAAAGAGGTCCGAGTTTGGATAATTCGATATTAAGAGGTAATAAAATAGAAATGACGGTAAAGAACCTTCTAAAGCTCGAGATTCGATATAGCAAACTCTCACAAAAAGAATTCTCAATATTCAACAATAAAAAGTTGATAAACAAATCATCGTTCTCGCAATGTTCTTCTCCTTCGGAATATGTTTGAATAATTGAATATCCAGGATTAGGCTCATTCAATAGAATATCAAAATTTTTCAGGGATTCTTTTTGATTATTGTTTTTGATTACAAAACATACCAAAGAATCATATGATATAATATGTGAGTATCTGTTCCTGTAGCGTAATAATAAACCAGCCAATCCATCAGGAAGGCTATCATTCTTTTTCAATAATGAATGAGATGTTATCAATAGTTTTTCTGCTTCATTTTCAGATAAATCTTCACACAAAAACATCAATACAAGAATCACAAAAGATGAGGAAGAAGACAAGAAATCGAATCGAAGCTCGATGGCATGAAATAATGCTTCTAAAGCTTCGCTAATTAAATAACCTGATCCAGCATATCCTGCTATCGATCTCAATAAATCAACATTAAAAATCTCGGGATAATTGCATTTTGTAAGTCTTGAAAGAATATCATGAGATTGATTTCCCTTATTATCTAATATTACAGATAAATGTGTAGAAAAACCCATTGACAATAGTTCTTTCCTTGTATCAATGGACTCAAGTGCTTTAAAATGATTCGGGATAAACCGCCCTGCTTTAAGTTGATTGATTATTACTTCAGTACTAATAAAATTAAAATTTGGGGTAGAAAGTTGAATAGGAATTTGAAAGCTTTTCTTTTGTTGTTGAATACCTGCAACTTTCACGAAAAGCTCTTCATCTGTTCCAGGATAGTGATAGCTTTTTTCAAGTAACATCTGTACAACTTTATCCATGGATGGACGATGAGATGGATCCTGATCCCAACACTTTTGTATTAAATTTGAGAGCTTTTTTGGTGTGTTTTCAGGGATTGGCAGGCGCCCACCCCTTTCAGCAACAAAATTGCATAATTCAGATGGACTTGTATTTTTAAATGGAGGGCTTCCTGTTAATAGTTCCCAAAGTATTATGGCAAAGCTATAAACATCAACTTTTTCATCATAGTTATGATATGAAAGAAGAACCTCAGGTGCCATCCAACTAGGGGTTCCGATTAGTCCAGTCATCCTTCGTTTCAACTCTTTTGTTCTTACCATACCAAAATCACAAATTTTTGCCCGGAAATCCTTATCAAGCAATATATTCAAACTCTTTAAATCCCTATGAATTATACTTTTTGAGTGAAGATACTCAACACCTCTGGCAACATCTAAAGCAATTATTGATCTCATTGTTGGAGTAATAATATTTGGCTTGGAATGGAGTCGATTAAACAAGTCACCATTTGGCATATACTCAGTGATAATATAGTATGGAGGATCCTCTGTATAACCACAAAATTTTAACAAAGATGGATGATTCAAAACAGAAAGCACGAATACTTCCCTTCGAAACGATTCCTGCTCAATTGGTGTAAGTTTTTCATTATGGATAACTTTAACTGCCACTTCTTCATTTGAGGAGGCTAATACTCCCTTAAAAACATTACCAGTGAGTCCTTTTCCAATTTTACCACCACAAACCACATCTTTATGGGACAAAAGGAGACGAAAATTCTGAGGAAGATCAGGAATTGTAATTGTTTCATTTGAATTCATTTCTTCAGATATTCCAATTTGTGCAAGCGACTCAAATCTAGCACTAATTTTTTCTTTAGTATCTTCTCTATTTCTTTTCTTGATCTCAATAAGCACAAGCAATATCCTCTTCATATCCACATAATCTTGTGAATCCATTTCTTCATTATCAACTTTAAAAGAGTTGGAAACAGATTGATTTCCTATATCATCAAAAGCTTTAGAAATACCTTTGCGTATTTCTATGACCTCATTTTTAACTTTTTTAATTGATGTGGATAATAAAAAATGGGCACACATATCTTTCGAGCATTGAAATGCAAGATCATGCAAGTGTATAATAAGAGAGTTCATAGAAATAAATGCTTTTAAATGTATCTCAGATTTAGAGTTTCTTAGCCTTTCTTTTACATTATCGCTTAAAGAATCAGGTATCGATACAACATCTCGTATTAATGAATTTAACTTAGAACAGTGTATATAAACTGTAGAAGTTCGATTTTTTAACGAGCTTATTGACCCTAAAACATCATCAAAATTGTTACTCATTTTGTTTGATTATTATATCAACGATTAAATAAACTATTCGCATTTACTCTTATTAGAGGAAAAACATGGGACCGACTTACTGCTGATAGCTTTCAGCTGCATATAGTTGGCCATTATCAATTGAGCAGCGTCTCTAAATTTGTTAATATCAGATTTTCCCTCATTATCCATTGTAATTGGCGGGAGAATGTCAACTTTAACAACAATCATTGGGGTTGAAAGGATATTCCATATGTGTACCAAAGCATTTTTTTGTCTCCAAGCAAAGTCATTCATTGATTGAGGCATCAGAGGCATCCAGTACCGTATGAGCATAGGTTGCACTTTGTATGGGGTTGAAAATGGAAGCTTAAAAAATTTTGATATTATCTTACCATTTGTGGGCGAACCCTCAGGGAAAAAGAGCACAGGATAGTTATTAAATGAATCTGCTCTATCAATAATCTCTTTTCTAGTTGATTTGTCGAAAGTTGCTTCACCATATACTGGATCAAGAATTTTGGTCACAGGATCAAAAATACTTAATGTTTTGAAACATTTCTTAATAAAACAAGTAATATTTCTTATTGAAAGTATCACAAACGAATCTAGTATTGAAACATGATTTGAAATAATGAACCGAACATCTTTTTCTTCAAGCTTTCCAGATATTGATACATAAAAAATACCAAATCCAAATAAAAGAACTCGTGTAGCTGCTCGTATCACAGTTAAAAATGCGTTTTTTCCAAATTGACTCGATACGCCAAAACTATCAAGAATAACCCTTATAATAGCTACAAATACCAAGCAAATCACATAAAAAGAAGTACATAAAAGCACTCGAATAGGTACTAAAAAAATAATAAATACAAACATCCTAATCAATGTATGAAAAGTCTTTTTTGGAATGGGTTGCATCATTTCTTTAAGTTCTTCACTTGAAATATCAGATATCTTCTCTTGTTTCCTAAATTTTTCGTCTATCACTGGAACGGATGAAATAAAATTCATTAAAAATCTAAATAAAATCTGGTATCCTAGTTTTTTAGTCAAGGAATATGGATGTCTTAACAGAGCCATCTTCATTAACTTCGAATCTAAGGCTAGCCCTTACGAAAGCAGACTTCCATTCGGTGATTCTTAGCTTGAGAGATTCAATCAATGGTTTGACTTCCTCTATTGTCTTTGGTATTTGAATATCAAGGCGCGCAAATTCTTGAATTGTGTGAGCATCATGGATAAGCTTTGAGTTTGGAGCCTTCTTTTGTTGAGCAGGTTTCTTTGCCTTCTTATCTTTACGAAGGGAAGCTATTAAACTCTGGGTGGCTTGACTGACATGCTTTTCAGATAAATCCTTTTCCTTTTCTTCATCAGCTTCCTTAATCTCAACAATAAGATTCTCAAGGTAGCTAACAAGTGACTTAGCTAAAACAATTTCGGTTTCCTTAGGGTTACGAACATCAGTAATTTCACCAGCCTTACGAGCACCATCTTCTAAGATTTTCATTCTCCTTTCAGCATCTTTGTAAATTTGAAGGATTTGATGTTTCAATTCTGCAACTTTGGCTCTCTTATCTTGTGATGAATGAAGATTGTTGTAAAAGATTTCATTTGAATTATTCTTCTTTGCAAACATTTCTTTCAATTGAACTTCAGTTTGCTTCAAGTTACCCCAATGTTCCTTAATCTGTGCATATATTTTATCAGTTTCCTCCTTGTTTGGTTGATTTGATTGGGTGATGGCTTCAATCCTCTTAAACAGTATATCTCTTTCCTCCTTTTGTGCTCCAATCTGCTTAAAGATTTCATCCTTTTGTTTATGAAGACGATCAATTTGTTCATCAACTTTTGGAATATCACCCAATTGGCTCAATGTCTTTTGAAGTGAATCAATTTCTGTAAGGTGCTTGCGAAGAACAGTGTTGCTAAATGAATTGGTTTCAATCTTATATTCAATTTCTTCAATCTTTTCTTTGATAGCTTCAGGATTGTCATACTTGAATTTCATTCTAAGTTGTTTCCTTGATTCATGGGCATGAGATGCTTGACCTTCGATTACCTTTAAACTGTTGTAATTATCGGAGATCTGATGAGAAAGGCTGGTAATTCTGGCTTTAATTTCACTGGATTCAGTAAGTCTAGGGTTGTTTTGCTTGATAATTGCTTCCTTACGAGCTTCCAATTCTTCAATCAAATTTCTATATGAATGAATTCTTCCTTTCAAATTAGAAATTCCTTTTTCAATTTCTTCGATCTCCTTTGCATGAGTATCTTGGTCGGGAATAATAACTTCACCAATCAACCTAACTGAAGCTTCAAGTTCCTTAACTTGTTTATCTTGTTCCTCGGTTAATTTAATTTCTTTTATATCTTTTTCAAGATGAATTGGTGGTAACCTTGGTCTATGCTCTTGTTTGTATTCGGGTTTCTGATAACGAGGTTTTTCTTCACGATCCTTCGGAATATCATTAGAAACTTTTTTAACATCTTTTTCCTGATTGCGATAATTACCACGAGATTTCTTTTGTCCCTCTCTTTGAGCAGTGGCTTCCATTTTCAAGTGGCCCGGCAAAACCGCCAGAAAAAATGACGTGTCAAATTGTCGAAAACAGGGAAAGAGTCTTGTTTTTGGGTTATTAGTGATTGAATATGCTTGACTTGCATTTTGGACCGGAAATGTGAGACAGTGGATTTTTAGGAGTTCAAAAGTTTATAAAGCTTTGAAAATATTGTTTACAAGAGACGATAAAGTATTATGACCACTGACGACAATCAGAGAAGCGAGTTGTTTGCGTTGTATCAAGCGAGACTTCGGGCAGATGAGATTGAGTTTGAAGCGCGTGAAATACACGATTCTGCTTTAAAAAAGCTTGTTGATTCATCTTATGAAAAAATGAATTCTGATTACGTTATTGAGCGATCAAAGATTGAAAGAAATGCGAAAATTAATTTCTCTATGATGAAGAATCAACAAAGAATTGAGATTTTGAATTCTCAAAGAAATATTGTTGAAAATGCCATGGATTTGACAAGAGAAAAGCTCAAAAAACTTAAAAACTCTTCTGAGTATCGTGGAGTGTATGCTAATCTTATTAAACAGGGATTAAAAGTTCTTCATGAGCCCAAGGCCGAAATATTTGTTATTGAGGAGGACTTAGAACTCGCCAAAGAATGCTTGAATGGTGTGATATCTGAAGTTTCTAAGGAATTCAACGTCAAGGCAACTATTTCAACAGAAAAATTCCTCGAAAAAAGGTTAATTGGAGGAGCATTAATCACCAATGAAGAAGGTACTATTAGTGTAGATAACACATTCGAGACAAGGCTTAGGCTATCATCTAATGGGGCTCTTCCAAAGATTAGCGAAGTTTTAGGGAAATAAACAAAACATAATTTTCATACGTTAATGAGTTGGGTGCTAAAACATGCTTTTCCAGTGAATTCGTTCTCTGTATATCATGTACACGATAATGATCTGTTTTTAGCCAATGAGGACAATACTGTTCGTCAATGGAGTATAATGAATCAAAAAAAATTGTTGGATTTTAAGGGACACTATGGCAGAGTATCCGCTATTCAGTACTGCGAGCGTTATAAGTTATTGTTTACTACTTCAATGGATGGGAGGTTTATTGTTTGGGGAGGGGGGAAAATGGTAAGGACTTATCTGAATCGCCAAAGAAAAAAGGATAATTTTGGTTCTCCATTTTTTTCTTTGTGCTATTGCAAGAAGAATGGATATGTTTATGTGGGATCAAAATCTGAAATTCTTTGTTTTAGGCTTAATTATGACGAGATTATTAAGTCTATTGAGATGAATCCTGAAGGATTATTTGGAAATATCCCTGAGCTGGTTCCTTCTTTTAAATTCAAAATTCATACAGATATAATTGATAAATTGCTTGTTGTTGATGACAAACTAATATCTGTATCAATGGATCATTCAATTGGTTTCTCTCACTTGGAGGTACCAAATGTTAACAAAATAATTTATTTGAATCTCAGACAGGCTATATCTTCAATACTATATGATCAATATAACCAAGTTCTCCTAGTGGGATCAATAGACGGGAAAATTTATACTTTGAGTAGAGATGGATTATTTATTGAAGTTAATGATGTTTTCCCTGGATATGGAGTGGTATCAATGGCGCTAGATTATAAAGCATCTCTTGTATGGGTTGTATCAGCAAATGGAGATCTCAAACTATTGGATATGAAAGACTTGTCTTCTGATCTTACAGGATATTTTGATACATTGAAAGAAAAACCTATTGTTGGATTGACTAAATATAATTATTTTGGAGTGAAATTCACAGACGCGACCCAAATTATGAGTGTATTTCTTAATGAACACTATATTTTTGGTTTTTCTTTTGAACTTTATGCAGCAATTGTTACATTAACGCTTGAGTCTCCTTTTTTATCATTGAGCTTAATGCATCATTCAAATGAGGGATTTCAGTATATTGGTTCAAAATATGTAACTGGTCCAGAGAGTCTGCAATCAGGAAATTATATTTTTGGAGGAGGAAAAACCAAATTTATGATACTCAAACAAGAGAATAGGTTCAAGTTTTCCACAATGAAAATTATTAATTCTGAATCAACCATTACCGCTATTAGATCTAACAGTATATATATATCTTTTGGTGACGATAAGGGTAACATATATGCAATTAAAAAGTCAACAATGGAAAATACCCAGTCTTCTGCACCACTAATTGGATCCATTTCATCTATACATTACAACTTTGGTAATATTATTGCAACCACTCTAGCTGGTAGTTGGCATGTTTTATCAATTGCCACTATCCAGGATCCCATTGAAGAAGTTTTATGTAAAGAAATGGCTCACTCTGATTCTATTAATGATTCTGCATTCTGTTCAATAAGGAGTGTATTATTGACCGCAGGATCAGAAGGTTTAGTGAAATCATGGTCAGTTGGTTCGAAACAGAAACATCCCGGAACAGGGACTTCAATTTTTATAACCGATGCAACAACCTCTTTAAATGAAATTGGTGTGTATGATATGAGAGCATATGGCGAAGTAATGGCAATCCGAATAGCAGAAAGTGCCAACAGAGTTGTAACCTCACATGGAGATAGCCAGATTCGCATTTGGGACTTTGATTTGGATATTATGCCCATTATGTTTACTATTCCTTGCGGAGGGTGTTTAATCACTGCAATTGATATTGATGATCCAGAAGTTATTTTAGCTGCTCTTAGTGATAAAACAATAAGATGTTTCAGCCTGTTTGATGGTAAGCTTAGAAGAACTCTAATTGGTCATAAAGATACGATATGTGCAGTATCATATTCTACAGATTTCAACTACTATGCATCATGTGCATGGGATGGATCATTGAAACTTTGGTCAAGAACTGAAAAAACAGGGTTAACGAAGAGTTCATTTATCGAACAGAAGAAAGCATTACTGAAAAATAATGTAATATATAGACCTAAAACTGGATTGTTGAGGACAAAGAACTCAATGTCTTTCTTGATTAAGCCACAACCAGAAGGATCTAACCAGAATCACGAAAAAAGGCTTAAAAAGGATTTGGACATAACAAAGACCATGGCGAATTTTGAAGAGATTTTGAGGAATGCTATGAAGCAATAAATATGTGTGTTTTTGTCTTTCTTCCCCCACAAAACTCCTCGTTTGTTTTGGCCATAAAATGGATGAAAAAACCCAAAGACTTGTTGATGATTTTGTTGAATATCGTGATGAATCCCCTGATTTTTCGATTGGATTTGCTGTTATAAGTGTTATCACAAAACTAATCAATGAATCCAACGCCACCACTTTTATGGGGATTGATCAAGAAATTCGGGGGCTAATCACTGCGATAGAAGCCAAATGCCCAGATCTTCCACTCCATTTTCGAGGTGCATCTCAAGTTTTTTTGGCAGGAATGCCTAAAACTTCTGATACATCATTTTTGAATTGGAAATCAATGTTTTTCGATCATGGAAAGCATTGTTTAAGGAATGCAAAATCTGTTTTGGATTCAATTCCTGAATACACAGCGGATTTTCTTCAACATGGCATGACAATCTTAACAAGAGGTCATGACTCCTTGGTATCAAACTCTATAACCATGGCTGCTGCTGCCGGAAAGCACTTCAAAGTAATAATAACCGAAGGGTCGCCAATAAATGATGGTTTCCATATGGCATCATCCTTAACACACCCAAATATATCTGTATCTGTGATTCCAGATTCCTCAGTCGGCTTAATTATGAATGAGGTTGATACTGTAATAATTGGAACAGATTTAGTTCTTGAGGATGGTGGACTTATTGCCCCAATTGGCACATATGCAATGTGTGCTTTGGCAAATGTACACCGCAAACCAGTATACTGCATATGCGAAACATTTAAGTTCACAAGGCAGTTCATTTTAAATAATACTGATATGCAAAACTTTCAAAAGAAAATGCCCTACAAGATAGAAAAGCTTGATAAATCTGTTTTAAGTCTTGGGTGCAAAGTTGACTATACTCAGGCTAGGTTCTTGACCCTGCTCATCACAGAGAAAGGACCAATACCTCCTTCTGCGGTAACTCATGAATTAACAAAGATACTTGGAGTGTCATAAATCATATTGTTTTAATGGTGTTGTTTTTTGCAACTCTTATTGTTAAAAGTTTTTCTGCTTTAAACGAGGAGAAATCCTTTGTACATTGGATGCATTCTAGCAATAACATGTTTGTTGGTGATGAGTACTTTTTCCGCCTTGGTATATTTATGGTTAACCAAAAGTATATTAACGAATTCAATTCTCACTCTTCATTTTCTCTTGGTGAGAATCATCTAATGCATTTAACTCGAACTGAATATCTTTCGATGCTTGGAGGCAAAAAATTTGAGGAAGATCATCAAATTTCTGAAATTTCCTCATCAAAAGCTGATGTTCCAGATTCTTTTGATTGGAGAACCAAAGGAGTTGTTAACAGGATCAAAGATCAAGGACAATGCGGAAGCTGTTGGGCCTTTTCATGTGCTGGTGCAATGGAGTCGCAATGGGCTATTAAACACGGCGATTTGTTATCGCTTTCTGAATCAAATCTTGTTGATTGTTGCTCTACATGCCTTGGATGTAATGGATGTGTTGCCAATTTGGCATACTCATATGTTATTAAGCACCAAGCTGGTAGATTCATGCTTGAAAAAGACTATCCTTATACACCAAGCAAAGGGCATTGTAACTTTGACGCTAATAAAGCAGTAGGAAAGCTTGTTGACTACCATACTTCAAAAAGAGGATCTGAAGAAGAGCTCAAAGTCAACTGCGCAACTCATGGACCAGTATCTGTTTTAGCTGATGCAAGTCATCATTCATTCCAACTCTACAGCGGAGGAGTTTATGATAATGATAAATGCACTCATTTCATGCTTGATCATATGATGATTGTTGTTGGATATGGTAATGATAGTGGAAAAGACTTTTGGATTGTCAAGAATTCATGGGGTACTGGATGGGGAGAACAAGGGTATATCAGGATGAGAAGAAATCATGGTGATCAGTGCGGCATTGCTCTCAATGTCATTATTCCAGTAGTTGAGTAAAAATGATGGAATATTTTTATTAATACTTGATAATTATGCACTATTCAATTCCTCCCATGGCTCTTAAATGGGTTTTCACAACATCATCTCCTAAAAACATTGGAGTACTCCCCCATTTATCTTTTGGATTCAATTCAGCTCCATTCCTCAATAAAAATTGAATAATTTGATAGTGATTATTTTGGCATGCAAGATGAAGGGGTGTCCAATAATCAATCACATTTAAATCCATTTATTCCTGATATTGATTGTTGCTCCATGCTGTACCAAACACTCAACAACTTCTAAATGACCATTTTGAGCAGCCCAGTGAAGAGGAGCCCAAGAAAAAAATGTAATAACAACCATTTGTTCTTAGCATTAACATTAGCTCCTTGTTCAATAAGATACTCAACAACTAAAATATTACCTTTTTGAGAAGCCCAATGAAGGGGTGTCGAAGTATACATTTCAAACCCTTCAGATTCGTATGGATAAACGGAATCAACTGAATAGCCTTCAGATACCAACATTTTAATATTCGCAATATTCCCTTCACAAGATTCTCTGTGAAATGTAGCAATATCAATACATTTTTGTTTTAGAGCTTCATATATCACCTGACTATTGGTACATTTAACATCAGATTCAACAACATGTGCACCTTTATTTATTAAATATTGAACAATCTCTTCATAGCCATTTAGAGAAGCAATGTGAAGAGGGCTTTCAGAAAGTAAGAAATGAAAACTGTGGCTGTTTTGGCATTGATATCGGCTCCATGAGAAACCAAATATTCTACAACTTTTATTTGTCCATTGTATGTCGCCCAGTGGAGGGGTGTTGACAAATATTTCTCTATTCCTTCTGATTCATAGGGGAAAATGGAATTGATGGAATAATTCATCCTTAATAAACCCTCAATCGATTCAATATTCCCTTCAAAAGATGCATAATGAATTTTTACAATCTCTCTGCATTTATTCTCAATAATTTCTTTCATTTCTGGGGTCTTGGAGCATTTAATATCATTTTCAATCACTTGAGCACCATGATCAATTAGAAATTTCACAATTTTTAGACAATCTTTTGTTACAGCAATATGAAGTGGGGTTCCAATAAATCTCGCATTTGCCAACCCATTAATATCTGCATCCTTGCTAATAAGGAATTCTACCAAATTAATATTGCCCGATAACACTGCAATGTGAAGTGGTGTATGATGGTCTTGAGTATGTTAATTTTGCTGTTCTTTGTATTAATATCAGCCCCTTTTGATAATAAAAACTCTAATATAGTCAAAAAACCCAGTTTCGAAGCAGTAATCAAAGAAGACTCTAAAATAAAAATGAGAAAACATCTTTGATATTATAGTGTTCTTCACCACCTTGATCAAGGAGAAATTTCATAACCTTCAAATGACAATACTCGCATGCTTTATTAATCAATTTTTTAATACTTAAAGATGATAATGAATCATGAATTAACTCCATACGACCACTACATATTATGTTTTCATATATAGTTTCATCAATCACAAAATTTGATGATAAAAGCAAATTAAAAACCCTAATGGATCCAAAGAATCCTGAGAAAGACAAAAAATCCATCCTTGATGGTTTGTTAGCCCATTCAAATGGACACCATTCAGCAATACAATCATCAGATTTACCAGCAATAATTCTTTCAAATGCTTTTTCGTCATCATATTTCATGCTAAACTCAACTGATGATGGATCAAATCCATATTTCACGATCTTTTCGAGTTCTGAGTTTTCTTTATAACTTAAATAAATGTATTCTTCCAATGAAAGCGATTCTTCATCTGAATTATCATCAAATTCTTCTTCTTCTTGGTTAGAAAAATCAAAAATGGAAATATCCTTAAAATCATTCTTAAAATACAAGTAAAAATATGGCTTTTTGCTTCTTAAAATTGCATTTTCAATCTCATAAATGGTATACTTACCAAGCTTAAAGAGCCGTTGAATCATTGAGGGACATTTTAAAATCCCTTTGTTCAGCAATTCGTACCTAAATTCTTCATTATGACAATAAAATGAGCATAATTCAACAATTCTGTCAATTGACTTTGGGCGAATACGAGGACAATAAAGTAAAACCTCAACCACTGAACACTCATTCTCTATTTCAACATAGTTAATATCCTCAACATCACCGTATATCATCGATTCAAAAGAGATCTGCTCCATATAACTAGATTTTTCTCCTTAAATGCAATTTTAGTAAATCATTTACATTGTAAACTAGCAGTTTATGTAAACTTTTACATCTTTTGAATTTCTTCAAACGGAAAATGAACGAATCCAATCTTCATGTTTGTTCTTTGAGTCTCACAGTTTTATCGAAAATACATAATCGATTATCAGAATTAACTGATGAAAATGATGTTGGTCAGAAATATCGTCTTTATTGGATCGATATTGCCATGAGATATAATCAACAGCAGAAACTCCAGTTTGTTTACAACCATCTTGGTTCTAAGGGACACGACCCCCGTTTTAGGTTGATCAGAATGAGACCCGCCTTTAATGAGTGGGTTAGACAATCAAAGAGAGCTGAGTGGAAAGATATTTCCGAAACTATGATCCATAAAAATATACAAATGCAAATAAAGGAAAGAAAAAAGGTTCTAGTTGCACAAAGATCAGAATTAGCTGCTCGACACTTTGCTAGGAGCGACATTGCTATGTTTTCTCCTCTTAAAGCATTGTTCCACCAAGAAAATGAGGTTTTGAAGACATTAGAGGATTTCGTTGATCCTCATCTTGATGAGTTGGAGGAGAATTCAGTAGATTTTTGCTCAAGCTCTGCAATGAAGACACTTTCTGATGTATCTTTCGAAGAAGAAGATGAGTAAATGCATATTTCGGAATGTTGATTTATGTGTGTTTTCATCAAAAAGATCCTATCTTAATAGATATAGAAAAAGACATTCTTTATAGAGATTTTTTACAAATACTAATAGGAAAAAAGCTTATCAGTAATGAAGGGTATGTTTCAATTCATTATGGAAGATTATTGATCAACAAACGTCCATTTTTGGATTTAAACGAATATGATTGCATTATTTTGGAAAAAAGAAATGTATTTTCTAATGATTTTCCTTCTTTATTCATTGAAGAGGAAGAGGAAGAAGAAGAATTTGGAGATCCTGCGTTTGATGATGTAATCGGCGATTTTTTGGATGATTTGGTCATGGATCTAAATATAGATATAGAAAATGAAGATTTTTGGGGTTTATCCACAGAAATTGCAAGAATTAATGAAATGGTTAATGAAAATTCCTCGGCAATTGTTCCTATATGTCAACATGATGCAGAAAATCCTGTTTTTCCAGGTATTAGCGTAGGAAATGTTTTTTCTAGAGTTTGTTCAATAATTGATATCGAACCACTTGAATTCCAGAATGAAGAGCAGGCAATACTAGAGTCATTTCCTATATCTCAACAGTCAATCATTAAAAAAATATGTGAAATGGGATTTAATCAAGAATCTGCTATAGCCACATTGATCAAGAATGACTTTGATGAAAGCAAAGCAATACATGATCTTCATGAACAAAATGAAATAGACTAGCAATGGTTATTGTGTTAATAGAGAATATATTAAACCATCTTCACATCCAATAATTATGTTACCTTTTTCTTCAACATATGCCATTGTAGAAGCTTGAAATCCGATACTACTCACCCATACAGCATTGAATGATGGCAATGAGAAAATGATTGAGGTTTTGTTCCTTAATGAAACAAAAGAGAATATACTACCGTCAATAGACTCGAATATTACAAATGTTGACACCAGATCGCTACATGATAACTCACCAATAAGAGTTAAATTAATATCAAACACTCTGAGAATAGACCTATCATCGAAATAGAAATTCACAAGAATGTATGCATTCTTAGAAATAGACATATAAATTGGTTCTTCCTCGAAGTGAACTGATTTTATAAACTCACCGGACCTAAGAGAACTGGCAATTATAGTGCCATCTTCTGAACATGATACTAAAATGTTATTTGCTTCATTAATTGCCAAACCACGAATTGGGTGGCTATGTTTGGTAATAATGGAAAGAGGTACTTGTGGCTTGTCCTTTTCATATTGCCATATAACAACACAATTATCTTGAGAACCAGTAACATAGTATTTCTCTGATGCAATAATACATGTTATTGGTTTTGTATGAAGTCTCTTGGTATGGAGCACCACTGGCATGTTCCCAAGAGAAGAAATCATGAAGCAGCAGTCATATGAATCTGATGTCACTGAATAGCCTGATTTTAATGCCCCAACCACATTCGCGGATGTAAATTGGGGTATTTTTTTCACCCAAACTTCTTTTAATGATACAGGATCCCATTGTATTTTGCCCTTATATATAGTATGAAATCTAGATAATGAGAAAATATAATTATTCGATATATCAAGGGCAATAATCGGCTCTGATAATTTGGCCAACTCAACAAGCCTGAAACTATTTTGACTTAGTATTTTTGGATAAGATTTTCTTTGGGGATGTGGTTTGCTAAAAATTTGTGAAGGGGCTTGGCCAAAACAGGCGGCATATTCTTGTGAGAACTTTAGTCTATCTTTATCTGCCATAATACTTGGAGTGATGCTTTCTGGAAAGAATGATGGTGCAAAGAAATTATTAGCATTTTCGGATTCTATTCCTCTGGATGAAAAACCAAAGATTAAATCGATCCAATTAGTTATTGTTGCTGATACAATGGGGGATTCAAGAGCAGCTCTATTCTTAATTATAAAGTCAGTTGGTGATAATGCCCATGGTGGTAATTCAACATTTCCATTACTTCCAGAATTTTTCCCCAAATCAAAACAATTTGAATTCTCTAAGAACTCAGGTAAATAATAAAACTCAGGAATAAGTTCACGGAAATCCATTGGAGTTGTATGAACACTACTCCAAGCATTTGGAATGGAATTAAAAAGCCTTTCAGAATGGTCAAATCTTCCACTTTGCAATTCAATATGTAGTGATGTGAATGGCTCCATCCTAATTAAATAGCCAATAACAACAGCAGATGAACTATAGAAGGAGCTGTACAAAAATCTTGTTTCAGGTGATGACTCATATAACATTCTTTCTTTTAACAAATTGAATCTTGTTTCATCAAGGGTTCCAATTGGTTTCCTGAGGTCACGATATGATATAGGATTTTGCAAATCGAGGAATTTAGATGAATAATCAGCAATCACCCATGGAAAAACAGGATATTGTGATAAATCATGATATGTCCTTCCAGAAAAAATGTTTAAATCCATGAGATAATCAAATGTTGATTTCTCACCATTGATCCATTGTTTTTGGGAATTATTGATGAGCGGAATTATATCATTATCAGTATACTGAATGAATGATGCAGTTTGTAATTTTAGCTTCTTGATAGCTTTCAAAAATTCGTTTCTTTGATCGAAGTCAACAAATGCGAAAAACACAGTTTTTTGCTTCTTCGTGAAGATTTCCAATGCATTATTAATCAATAAATACTTCCTGTGGAAAATTGAGTCAATATCTTCAAGAATCATCTTAAAATATTTGGAAGAACTATGGGATCCTTCAAATATTAAAAACTTTTTGGTCATAAGAATAGTGCCACTAAATACTTTCTTCATTGTTATTAGTTTAGCATCAACTTTCAAAACCACCCCATCAACATCGGAAGTCCTGGATTCTACTTTTTGTTCATCTACTTCAGCTCCACCTAAAGAAACAACACTTTTATCTCCATCAAACTCAGTTAGGGCGAGCTTTTTCAAATGTTGCAGCAGTTTTTCATTTGCATTCTCAGCATTTCCTTCATCACGTTTGATGGAAGCATCTTTATGATCAGAGTATTTATAATTTAAACACATTCTTCCTCTTCGATAATTGTTTTGCATCTCCTTATCAATTTTGAATCTCGCTACTGTATGGGATTTTGGTTGAGACCATGGACCGTTCTCAGAAGATAAGGATCTCCATGTTTTCCTGTATAGCTTTCCAGCTTGTGACATTTGATTCTTAACTCTAAAAGCAAATTCAAGAAGCTGAAAATGTATTTGTTGGCCCTTTTCGGATAATAATGATGATGATTCAAATATATTTAGTTCAGCAAAATGAGATGAATATTTTTCATTTGCTTGAGCTAAAAGAAGCAACGCTTTTCCGGTAGATTTTGTTGATTTATTGGCCTTTAAACATAGTTGATCTTCAAGCTTTGAAAACTGCTCCAAGCATGAATGGAAGTAGAAAAACCCATTATTATTTCGTAAAACTTGCCCAATTTCAGATGGCTCAAGATTAGATAAGGATTTTGTTTCAAATTCAACATTAATAATACTCGAGTATTGCTTAATCAAATCGGAAATATCAGCATAACATGAATGATCACATGAAGATGTAAGGGCAGCTTTGGTTAAGCCTGCCATTAAACATATGAATGCATCTTTGGTGGCATCTTTAAGATGACCTTGATGATTAATTTGGGATAAAAGAGGCCTAATAAATTGCCGAAATTCAGAATAATAAAACGAATGAGAAACTCCAATACTCAAAATAAACCCATACATAAATAATGGATGAAGTTGCTTTTTGGGAATCGAAACTGAAGGACGTTGACAAAAAAGGGAAGGGTTTTTTCCAAGGCAAGATAAAAATTTCCTACACAAGTTAGCATCTTGCCAATAAAGATTTGAGTTTGTTCTTGTTGAATAATGAAAAGCCAATTTTGGCAAGTCTCCATTAAGTTTTATCTGATGGATCATTTGATAAGTAGCTATGTTATCGGTATTTATTGTTTGAGATCCTTCAAAAACCGGGCAGCAATACAAATCAGAGTCTGGAATTAAAAAGACAAAATCAAATATCATTTGATAAATTTCATATTGAATCTTCGAAGACATTTGCGTTGGATTATTAAACAATACATTGTCTAAAAAGTCATAAAAAACCAGACGGAGAATGTGGGTATAGTCATTTCTTGTTCTTGAGCAAAACAAGTGTATAAACATTGGAATAGCTATCATTAGGCCTGGATTATTGGAATAAACTCTTGTCAAGCAACGAATACATGACTTAGAGGATTCTCCAACGATAGAATTTTGATAAGGTAATACATGAATTAAATACTGAATAAAGGGATGGTCAACTTGATCATCCATTGAAATAGATGGTGAGATGGACAATGACTCTTCAAGTGATGAAAAATATATAGAAGCATCATTATGAGATAAACTACAGAGACATTGAATTGCAAGAGGCATCAAGAAAGGCCTAACGATTTGAAAACCAGTTTTTGGATTTGACTGACTAACTCTCAATGAAGGCATTAAGTCTATTCTTGAAACATCAAACAAACCATACATATAGCCAAACACAATATCAACAAATAGCTTTGTTGTGTTTGACGTACAAATTGTTGTTACAAACCCATGAATCCATTCTTGTATAGAAAATGGATCTAAAAAGAAATTTTGATTCTGAGGAAAAATCTCAGAAAAAATTATGAAAATATGAAGGCATTGACTCCTAATCCTATCATTTTGGCTAATTAATAAAGAGAAAAACGTTTTGAATGGAAATTCGGTTTGTATTACTCGCATTAGAGTTGGATTTCGTTCCTTTAAAAGGCTCAGCAAAGAAGTTAATACATCAATCGTCAGGAGAGGATCATCAAGATCAAACGAAAAAACACATAATGCCTTAGCATCATCATCAGTAAATCTAATTGAAGCAATTTGATTGGCCAAGGACCATAGTTGTTTCCGAATTAATTTAACATCATCAGGTCTTTTCGCTTCTATTTCTCTTGTTACTAAACTCTTTTTGGGTTGATCAAATAATTGATAATCCTTATTCTTAGATTCCGACCATAAGCCAACTTTCATTAAATACAATACATTATAATAAGGGATAATTTCTGCAAACCATTCTTTCTTTTCTTTATTACTTCTCTCGAAAAACTCTGACACTAAACTATATACTTTGATTTGCAATTCGCCAGGCAAATATATCCAGAGTTTTATATTAAGAAAAATTGATTCAATCATTTGTTGGGCTAATGGCAAATAATCAATCATATTAAAGAGCCTCTTCAGCAATCCGATTACTTGTTCAGTCAGGTGTTGAATACGGATTCTTGATAATAAATATCCTAGAATAGCGAATCCATTATGATCAGCAAAGTCTTTTTGATTTTGATAACTATCTCTTAAAACATTACTTAGAATCTCTAGCAACAGTGGTAAATATATTGGCTCAATTGAATAATCAACATGCTTTCCATTCTCTGGAATAACTGGTTGATCCAATTGTTCAAATAGAGGCAATAGTACTTTGGTTCCACCGACGCTATACATCATTTCCTTGGCTCTTGGGGATAATCCAAAAATCCTTGCTTCCATTCTAAATGGAGTGGTACGATAATCGCCAGCCAAATTAACCGGTGTTCCTCCATTTGTCACAGCAGCATCATAAAAAAGCAAATCCGACTTAATTAAATTACCTTGGAACAGAATATTGAATTCTGTGGAAAAATCATATGCCTCAGAAGGTTTAAATGTGGTGAAAACAGATCTGGGAAATTGAGAATATTGCTTGACAACATTATAATTCATTGCTTCAAGTAAAAAACCAAATAGACCCACACTACAATCAATTCGATTCATAAGAAGTCCTTTAATTATTGAGCCCTTAAATGTTTGTTTAGGAATAGAATGTTTACATTGCTCTCTGCCATGTACAAATAGAGAAATTGTGGTCTTTGAGTAAACAATTACAATTTTGGTCCATGTATTCACAAGGAATTGGTAATCAAAAACCTTTTCAATTAACTTAGAAGATGAGTGAAGTCTGACAAATATTTCATTCTGAATTAATCCAATATGAATAATATGGCTATCAGATGTTTGAATATAAAACAGTGTTCCTTCATTTTTTTCAAATTTTGAGAATGATATATCAATGAAAAACGAAAACTCATTAAATACAAGATTATTACAATTACATGATAATGCATAAGATGGAGCATCTTGGTTTGATTTGATTTGAAACATAGATGTAGGAGATTCATAAGGATTTTGAAATAGAAACATTAATGAACGAAGGAAATCAAGAGTGAAGCATGGGCGAAAATTGCCAGGAGCTGGTGTAAGTGTCTGAAATAATCTTTTAAGATCTCTTCCTTTGATAGTATGACCAGATAAGAGTGCAAACAAGTCTACTACTTCATTGAAAATCTGATCAACCTTTGATTCGGCCCTATATTTTTCAATATATCCTAATAAATGTCCTGGGAAATCACTTTGACAAATTTCTAGAGATGATGAAGGATAGATCTCGCATGAATCAAGAATTCCTTTGATAAATTGAGAAAAGGAATCTTTAAAGGGTTCTATTAGATAAAATAACAATGAGATCGGAAGAGCATTTCGAATTTCACATTTTTTTGATTCATAATCTTTGGTTTCATATACAATATGCCACAAAATTGACAAAAGCTCATTATGCAATGATTCCTTGAAAAAGGGTTGAACAATGGGTAATAATTTGGAAAATATATCAGCATTGCTAATATAGACTTTCATTTCTCCTTTGACACGAGAAAATACTCTAAATATTTCTAAAAGGGTGTTAACATCATCTGGCTGGGATGAAAACTGAACAAATTTGATAATTGTATCAATAAGTGAATGCCTGAGGAAAGCTGCGGCCAGTTCCGAGGGATTGTGAGATACAGAATGCTTAATTGTTATTAATAAAGATCTTGCAAGGGTCACATAATCACCTTGTTTATTCATTGCTTCAATAAATTCATTCTGAAAAAGCCTTAGTATTACTGACAAGTTCGGTTGATTTACCTTCAGAGATGAAAGTAAAAATCGAAGCTGAACAAATGACCATGAACACACATTAACTTCAAAAATCATTTGTGCAACAGCACTAACATATGATGGAGAAGAGAAGAGATAGTTCCTAATCCAGTTAAATGATATAATAATATCAAGAAACCTAAACAAAAGTAATCTGTTGTTAATCACAATTTCTCGCAATTCAAGATCGCTATTGGAAATATAATGCATTTTTTGTAAGTTAATTAAACTTTCTGATATTCTTTTGTCATAATTGTTCTTTTTAAGACATATACTGCATATCGAATCATCAACAAAAATGCATGATAAAACAGCATTAAGAACAGATTTTTCGAGTGTTAACTCTTGAATACATAAAAAAAGGCTATCAAACACGATTTCAATGAAAGTTATATCACTTGTTCCTTTTGTGAGTAAATATGGGAATAAAACACCAACAAAATCAACTAACAATTGGCATTTTCTATCGATAATTCCGGATCTCACAAATAATTTTAATATTCCTTCGTTTTGTAATATTGACAATGACAATTCTACTTCACTAATCATGAATTTCGAAACCCATTTGGCCAAAAAAACAAGAAAGTGGGTTGGATAGATGTTGTCAAATTTTTGGAGCACATTACGAATTATTGTGATATGATTCAATGGCATTGGCTGAAAAGAAGCATTTTGACAAAGTCTAAAAATATGAACAAGAATATCATCTAATTCTGGCCCAAATTGAATTGGAGCAAAAAAAGTATCAAAATTGATGTTTGGTAATGAAAATTTCCTCTCAGAATCCATTAATATTGGAATTGTATTCTCGAATAATGGTGGTGAAAGAATAGTATTCGGAGGCAAACTAACATTGGTTATGTCAATTTTGTATTTTTTCATAATAGAGCATTCAGGACCTATACTAAAGATACTTTTATTAACCAAATTACAAATAAAAGTTGTGAGGATCTGAAGATTATCGAAATCAAAAATAAAAGTTAATGTTATAGGGTACTCATTTCCTATATGAGAAAGGATGTTAAAACAAAGCATCTGAATTTTTAGAGGTACATCCAAGTTAGGTTTCAAAAAAGATAGTAAATGATCTACAAGTCCAACAATATTGAAACTCGTTGGGGCATGATTTCGAATTGAAACAATGGCCGAATTCATCAAAGGAATGATAATTTGCATAAAAATATCAGTATATGCAATTTCATTAGAGAAACAAAATAGAGAACATAAAAAATATTCTTGAAATAGTTGAAGAGTATCATTAGGTAAAATACGAGGTAATCTACAAAATTGAAGAATAAGGGAGAGTATTTCCATATATACAAAATTTTCTGGCTTAAAAAAAGAAATTTCCTTCATTTTCCCGGATATCATTGATGCAAAATAACCAATTGCAGAAGAAACACTTGACACGAAATGTTCATCATTAATAAATGAACTGATAATAAATCTTAAACATGTTGGAATTTGCTCAATATACTCTATTTGCCGATTTCGAATGAATTGATTTGAAAAAAAACCAATTCCATATAGTTTCCTTATTCCTAAGAATAAGTTATTTTTACTATTAGGTTCGTTCACAACACTCTTAAACGATAATGCGATTGCTAAAAAACTCATTCCAGGGATATCAGAATTCTCTCTTAAAAATTCTTTCATTATTGATGGATCATACACTAATAATTTAGATGGAGATGGAACAGGCTGTGAAAAAGACAAAATACAATTGTCTATAATACTTGCTGGAAAGTCTTTATGTGTTTCAAAATACATTTTTGGATTGTGGAGGTTTTTCACCGAAGTGATTTTTTTCATCATATTAAATCGATACTAGTATATATATAATAACAGAGTCGCAACAAACATGCCATAAATTATTAATGAGTAATAATTCATGGGTTAATCATGATGAATTGAAGCGCTATGTTGAATCCATCAAGAAATCATACACTGAAAAGAAACATATAGAGGATTGTATTGAATCCCTTACTAAAAGAATTGAAAGTTTTCCAATAATTAAAAAGGCCAAGATTAATGTTGACCCTTATAAAGTTGAAATTGAAGAAAAAAAAGGTCTAATGAAAACTTATATTGGTGGCGAAGTCGGTCAGGATAACACAATCAAAGTATCGACGAGCTACGCCAATTTTTTCAAATGTGGGGATCTTTTCTCTTTGACTGGTAAATACAATGTACAAGGTGCTCCATCATTTGATATATCCTTTTCCAAACCGATACCTAAGGGGGTTGATTTTTCCAGACTAATGCCATTCCAAACTCACCATCTTTCAATAAAACTCGAAAGGAATCTGGTATCAAAAATTCATGTTGATATTGCTAGTTTATCATATACACTCTCTCCAATCAAAAATGGGGTGAGTTTTGTTCAAAGCTTGAGTCTTATTAAGCAACCTCAGGGGAAGAATGTACCAATGGTATTTAACTTTGATCCATCTCCATATCTTAAGATATCATCTGAACTTAGCCAAGAGTCTGGATTACAAATGATAGGAAATAGCATTGAAGCTTCTGTAATAGTTGACAAAATGAAAACCTGCGTTCCATTTTTAAAGCTCAAGCTATTCAAAGGGTTCAATTTAGGCTTTGGTTTATCTGGATTCGCATCATCTGGCTTCATACTTTCGCAGAAAGCTGTCCCATTCTATGAGAAGTTTTTGTTAGGCGGTGTTCCACTCGTTAGGGGTACTGAACAAGCAGGATTTGGTTACAAAACTGGAAAGTTTCCATGCGGAAATGATTTTTATGTGGCAGGCTCGATAGATGAATCTTTGCTCATATTCCCCCAGTATCAACTAAATGGACACATATTTTTAAACGGAGCATATGCAAGAAACTTCAAATCGAATAGCATCCTTGACAAAGAACCAAGTCCTTCTTTCATTGCCTCAGCTGGCGCTGGTGTGACTTTTGTTCAAGGAGCAATGAAAATAGAGGCTAATGTGCAAACACCACTACTTCTGTCAAAGGGACAGAGTTTCTTGAAGTACCAAATTGGTGTATCTCCACTCTAACAATTAAAGCACTTTTCAAGATCGGTTTGACACTTTACTTTTTATGATTCAAGAGGAAGATACATCTAAGTTTTTGGAGGAGGCAACAGCTTGGGACCAACTTTCACCTAGTGCTCAAGCATATTTCGGTACTCCTTCTCAGTATCAACAACGTGTTCTTCATTATTTTTATGATCACCAAAAGGGATATGAAGAAACTTTAAAATTTGTAAATGTGTCACAATATTATCAAGGATTAATTCAATTTGGTATTGATAATTTTTTGGTGTTCCCATATCATTTAATTTTTGCTCTAATGAAACATAACCCCATGACACCGTTTGTGTATTATAATGAAATGCTCCTGAGGGTGATGCAAAGCGATAGATCATATCAATCAATTCCTAACTTTTCTGCTGCTGATGCCTTAAGAGTGACTGGAGTTGGTCGTAACCAGTTTATTGATGCAATGAATAAATCCAGAGCTGGTGGGTGGTCATCAATGCTGAAATCCAAAGAAAAGGTGTTAAGATCACTATTACCGCAGAATCCACAGCCTGTTCCTCTGAGCCCATGGTGGATTTTGTTTGCAGTTCCTGCTAATGAAAGCAGGCTTTCTAAATTACCTCCCTCACATAGGTTGGCATATGAAAGAATTGCTGCTTCAAACCCGAACGGAGCTGAAGTTAACCAGTTCGATGAATCTGATCTTCGTGGGCTTTATAATGAGTCTTTAATATATGTTTCTATTCCTCTTAAGCAACCAGACACCGTCAAACTTCTTCCATTAGATAATTTTGTCATGAATAGAGTAGGTGGCGATTATTTAGAAGGGTTATGCTATAAATCATTCATTTCGATTGATGATAGGACCACGGTTGACCATCTTTCAACGATGCTTGCTGTTGATGTAACAGAAATTTCCAAGGTTCTTTCTCTTTTCATTCGTCTTGGTTTAGCTGAGAAGGTTACTGTTGATGATCAGGCAGAAGGATCAAATGTGGATTCAGGTGCAAAAAGACTGGCTGCTATATATGATTGCAATCTACCTGCTGCTTTGATGTTGGGGAATTTGGGATCAACAGTGAAATCTTATGCTGTCACATTATTTGAAGTTGGAAAAATGACAGACAAGTCATTATCTGAATTTATTACTTCTCTTCAATCAGTTGAATCTCCTATTGATGAATCTATGGTTGCATGTCATGAACGATGTCAAGTTATTGCTAGGATCGGACTATTTCTTAAGTCTCAAGAAATAGGGCAATCTGGTGTTGATTTGTTACAATTAGAATCGTTATTAGCTTTGGATTCTGAAAGTAGAACAAAACTATTTGCTCGCAATTATTCTGCAGCCGTTGCAATGGCACCCTTGACTTTGACACAATCTTCTCTTGAACTTCCTGGATTAGTTCATTTTGGACCCCCTTCACACCTCTTCCACTCTCCATGGGTTATTTTATATTTAAATTCCATATCTAAGAATGGGCCACCTGTTTTTGTTTGGCCTCAAGGAGAGATCGTTTCTTCTCTTCCTGAACCTTTCTTTGAATATGATACTGTTAGATTATATAAATGGGGAAACGAGGCTGTTGTTTTGCCAACAACAACACTTCTTATATCATTGAATGATGCGCTTCCTTCATCACCTGTTTTGGTTCAATGCTATGAAAAGGAGAATGAAACAATGACAGATATTGGATTCCCTTCCTCAGAGATAACTGATCCAACTTTAATCAAATCATTTGCTCTTGATTGTATGTTTGGCTTTATGAAGTTTGTTAAACACAATGATAATTCCTTGTCTCCTATCGATTTATTATATGGAATTCCAACTACAACCCTTGGATTATGTGAAGATGTTCTTGCTTCGATTGAGGAAAGGAAAATGCTCTGTGAAGAAAACATGAATCGGATGAAAAATGACACAGAAAGGATATCAGTTGAAATTGGGGAGTTTGTTAAACAATGGAGTTGTGGAATTGGTCACCCAGTTCGCGCATTGTGCTCAAAAGATGGCGAAATCAAATGGCTTTAATAAAAATTATCCATAACAGTGGTTTTATAGTGTTTCGATGATTTTATCCAGAGCGGTGACATGGTTAACAAAATGTGTTACAGAAATATTGATTCTGTCAGTGATAAATTTGATATCCAAAACAGGTATCTCATGAAGAAAATGTTCAAGATACTTTGCAAATGAATACATTTTGCTAAGGCCAGATGTTAATAACATATAATTTATCAAAGGGGTCAATTCATCTGCCTGTGGAGACCCTCCGATCTCTAATTCGAAAATCCTGTTTATCAATTCAACAGCTGATGCTAGATATCTTGCAGCCTCTAAAGGAATCTCGTTCACCATCGCAGAATGAAGCTCGTTTTGGGAAAATATAAATAATGGAGGTGATTTGAATATCTTCTTCAATTTTGGAGCTGAAGGATCAATACAAATTGCTGAAACAATTCTTGTGGAAACAGACTGGAAAAGCTCATCAAGCCTCCCATAAGAAGGATTGATAGATATAAACTCAGATAGCAACATAAACTGCATTATCCATGAGTGAAAATGAGATGAAACACCTTTTAGTGCAAAGGGTGCAATTGGATTAATAAATGCCTTCAATGAAATTAAATGTTGCTCAAATATACTTTGAAAAACCGATCGATCCTTTAACATTAATGGTTTCTTCTCTTTAATTGAAACTATAATCCCTGGGTTTGCTCCCAAAAAACTATCCATTAAGTGAGAATAAAGAATAGGTTCCAGTTCAGAAGATTTCTCTTCGATTTGGCGAATTTCTTGGTGCATTTGTTGAATAGTGGTGGCGAATAATGACAAAAATTGTTCATTTTTTGATATTAAAACTCGATGGTTATGAATAATATCATAAACCGAATCCATTATTAACATATACTGTTGTATAGGTACCTGCTTTAGCCTTAATATCAAATGATTTAGGTAGGTGTTAGTTATATAATCTTCAGAATGCAATGAGTAATCCTGATAGGCGCTAAGAAAAGGCCCAAGATCAGATGGAGGATTTGATAAAAGCTGTGATGAGCGAAGGAACATGAATAGTGAATGAGCAAATCTGTTCAATGGTGTATCTTGATTTGTATCCAAAACTGCTTGCTTTAATTGTGGTTTTTCAGAAAAGAAAGAAGATATTTCGGTACATTCAAATCGGAAAAATGAAAAGGGCTGAACTGTGTCATATGGAATTTTCTTAGTAATGTTTATCAAAGCATTTTCAGGAGTAGAATCAGGTGAACATGCAATGCTTAAAACTTTTGCAAGAAGAAAAACATCTGGAATGGAAAATAAAAAACTAATAAATGGCTTGGATAATAAAGACACGACTGTAGAATGAGAAAAAGTATTCATCATAGGTTCACTAGGTGTGGCTATTTCAAGTAAGAGTTTTTCAAAAGGGAGAGTTGTTAAAAGTTTATGATTAAACTCCGAATGGCGCAATTGTGCGTGAGCAGGGTGAAGAATTAGCCGAAATTGTTGTGCCAAAACTTGAAGAGCACGTGAATTGCTGTTTGATTGAATTGAAAAGTAAAATGTGGGAGGAAGAACACAATATGTTTTTGGTAATGAAATTGCTGGAACTAATATGCAATCTAAAAATAGAATTTCTATTCTTTGGAGCTTTGCTCCATCTTCAGATAAATCAGAAAAAGAGGATAATAAGTACCTAACATCGTGTGGAATTAAGGAAATCAAATCTCTCATTTGTTGAATGATTTGCTCGCAATAAAATGCCATCCGATCAAAAAGTAAAGATTGATTGTTGGATTGAATGTATGCAGTAACATCAGGGTCTTTTAAAAGTTTCATTAAAACATTCCCAAGAGATAATCTCAAGTATTTACTCATATTAGATGAGTGAATATAGTTTTTGTAGCAATCAAATAACCAATGGGATCTAAAATTATTAAAAACAGTGGCTGGAAGAAACTTGGCAATGTTATTAAGAAAATCAATATAGGAAATCCTGAGTTCATTACTTGGTAAATAGCCAAATATTGATGGTAGAGCAGAGCAAGCCAAAAAATCCCTTGGTTCAACGCCCTGTGGAAGAAATGGACAAGAAAAGACTAATTGGTCTGATGATAGTCGAGACAAAATTGTAGGTAATAAGTGCATAGATTTCATAATAGAATTCAATAAGCGAATAATATCAGAACGGTATGCTGAAACCTCATTAATTTCGTTAATACTCTTAAAAGTCACGAGTTCTCCAGGTATCATAAACGGCAATTTGACCCACGATGATACATTATGCATTGTCATTCTCAAAAAAAATCCAGACCGAATAGAAGTCAAACATCTTAAATCTTGGATCATTTCCATTTTTTCCATCAGAGTTTGTCGGGCATATGAGATTTCAATATCTTCTCGTTTTAAAATCGCCTCGATTTCTTTAGCTTTTACATGTAACTCGGGGAGATCACGAGGACTTGTTGAATTTGTACTCATAAAAAATACCAAAAAAAGAAAGAGTTTGATATTAAGCAGACTTAAGAACACTATTTGTTTATTGTAGTGCAAAAATATGACCAAAATCATTGCCCAAATGTTCATTTCATATTTAGCCAAGCCTTAGATATGTGTGTCATTGATGTTGTGCATGTTTCCATTGGATGATTATTACTATGATAATCCTCAGGCTAATACTATTATTTATATCTCTCTGTGTTATCGTCCACCCTTATTTTTTAAGAATTTTATAATACTTGATTTTGTTGTTAATCTCAAAGGTGTGTTCCCATTTTTTTCTTTAGCATTAATATCGGATTTCATATTTACAAGATATTGAACAACACTGATATGACCATTTCTAGAAGCCATATGAAGGGGAGTCGAATCATCTTCACTTTTCGCATGAAAATTGGCCTTTCGATTAACAAGAAATTCAACAACACTCAAGTGACCTTCTAGAGCGGCAAAATGAAGAGGCGTCAAATCATATATTTAAAACTAAAACAACTATCTTTTGTATCGATATCAGCTTTTTGATTCACTAAACATTCAACAATACACAAACGACCATATTTAGCAGCATAGTGAAGAGGAGTCATATTAAATTTTTAGAATCCCAATATAACAGTCTTTAGAATTTATATCAGCTTTTTTATTAACTAAATACTCAATATTATTAAGATAACTATTTTCTGCAGCATAATGAATGGGAGTCCATAAAAATACTCAGACTCAACACTATTATCTTTAGCATTTATATCAACTTTTTGATTAACAAGATAATCAACAACAAAAAGGTAACCTTTTTTTGTTGCCCAATGAAGAGGGGTCAAATCATATTTTTAAACCCATTACAATTATCTTGAGAATTCTTATCAGCTTTATTACTAATTAGATATTCAACAATACTAAGATGGCCCTTTTTAGCAGCATATTGAAGAGGAGTCAAATTAGCTTTATTTTTTGCATTTATTTGAGCTTTTTGATTAACAAGATACTCAACAACACTATGATGACCCTTTTTTGCAGCATAGTGGAGAGGAGTCGAATTGTCTTTGTCTTTTGAATTGATATGAGCTTTTTGATTAATAAGATATTCAACAATACTAAGATGACCCTTTTTGGCAGCATAATGAAGAGGAGACATATCATCTTCGCCTTTTGCATTTATATCTGCATTCTGATTAATTAAGCATTCAACAACATGAAGATGACCATTTCTAGCTGCCCAATGAAGATAACCCTCATGATTGATCCCATTACGAAAATCAGCATTTTTATTTATTAAGTATTCAACAATAATTAGATGACCATTAGATTCAGCATAATGAAGAGGAGTTCTTTTAATTATTAAAACCCAATAGATTTAGTCTTCACATTTATATTTGCTTTTTGTTTCACAAGGAAGTCAATAACATTAAAATGACCTTTTTTTGCAGCATAATGAATTGGTGTTGTTAAGCTTTTAAATTTTCTAAATTCTCAGTTTTTGCATTTATATCAGCTTTTTATTTACTAAATACTTAACTACATGAATATATCCATTTCTAGCAGCTATATGAAGGGGAGTCCAATTTTCTTCACTTTTTGAATTAATATCAGCTTTGTTATTAACTAAATAATCAACAACACTTAGATGACCATTTTGGGCAGCCCAATGAAGAGGAGTCCAATTAAACACATATACTCATTACTAGATTCTTTTGCATTTATATTCATTCCATTTTCTAACATGAAAACTAACAATGGTAGACAAAAAAACTGTGATGATTTGCAAATAAGGATAGGGTTAGCAACACTTTGTCCTTGGCATAAATGATAAATATCTAAACAACCACTGCAAACCACCATAGATACAACATAGTCATTGATTTCAAATCCTTTCATCAACAAATACTTAAAACACTTGATTGATCCAAAAAAACCGGAAAATGAGAATAGATCAAGTGAATCAGGCTTGAAACTCCACTCAAATGGACTCCATCTAGCTTTTTGATTCAAATTATCCATATTTAATACATTTTCAATTACATCATACTTTAGAGAATACTCGATACTTGTTTTAATAAAACCATATTCAATCATTTGGTCGATATCATCCGGGTTCTCCAATAATGATTCATCGAAATCATAAGGTGTTTTCTTATTTTTGATAAAATTGTTAAAGTCTTTGATCTCTTTATGAAAATAATAACATAACAAAAATGTGTCTCTTGGACTCAAGAATGGTTCAATTTCTTTATATAAATAAACTCCTTTATTGTGCAATTGATAAACCAAAACAGGACATTGATTAGATTTCTCTCATATTTTTTGGCGGAATTCAGCCATCTGGCAATAATCAAAAGATAGTTTTATGGCTTTATCAAGTTGATGAGGACGAATTTTAAGTAACATAGTAATTCGATCAACACAAAACTCTGCATCATTAATATGAATTTCATCTCCATCTCCATAAAGGAATATCTCAAAATCCATATATCCTTCCATCATTAAAAATGGATAAATTCTCAATTCATGAAATGTGACACTAAATGCAAGTCTGAAGGTTGATTTTGTAGATTTATACTATGAAATTCATCATTTGTTTTCATAATGTATCTTCATCAATATTTTCTAGAGTTTTTGACTGGTTCTTTGATGATGAATCTCAATTTGCTTAATCGGAATTGTGAAAAACACTTGATTCCATTTTCGAATTCATTCTTTTTCCACAATACCTACTATCATGTTGACAGCAAAAACTTATTATTCCAGGCTATTTTCCAGATGCTGGAACATAAAGACAATTAGAAACAGTGCTCTTGAATGAGTAATTGATTTTTCATATTCATTTTTAAGCAATAACAATAAACCAACACTTTATGAATGTTTTTATACGTCAACTTTCCATCAAACATCTTAGCGTTTCTCCGTATTTTAGTAATAAGGGATTATTGAACATAGCTGGATGCTCATTTAGGACATTTTTTGGGAGTTGCATTTATAATACTGATTCAATCAGAATCAAGAATTCCTTATTTAATAAGTTCCTTCAAACAAGTATAATAACTACATCGTTAACTTACACTGGATTATACACTTCTAGGCTCGGAAACCTTGGAGGAAGTGACACGATTATTACAAATTGTATGTTTATGGCATGCACTGGAACAACTGGAGGTGCCTTATATCAAAATTCATATCGGCTCGCAATATCACATTCATCTTTTTATCAGTGTAGTGCAAGTGGCGGTTGTGGTGGTGCAGTTCATTTTGAAGGTGGAAGTATCGCGACGATGTACTGCACTTGTGGGGTTGATTGTTATGCTAATGGATCTCCTGGACAGTTTATACGATTTGTTGTTCCTCAAGCTTCAACATCATCGAATTATATCCTGTTGAATATGAGTTCAGTAAATTTGTGCGCAAAAACTCTGATTCCCAGTACTTTTGAAAGCACGATCATTGCATTTGGATATGTTGGAATCGATAATTTTAATTCTTCAAACAATATTGTTGCAGGAGACTCAAGTGGCTTAGCTCCCCATTCAGTTAATTATAAGTATGAAATTAAGTTCTGTACTTTGAAAAATAATTACGGGAATAATGCTCTGAGATTGATTGAAATTGAACAACATGTTTACTACTTCAATATAGTTAATAATACTCATAGAAGCGGCGAAGGTATAATCAAACAAATGGGAAAGAACTACATTTTTAATACATTCATTGTGAACAATAACGGAAAAGCTTTCAGTGGTGGGTCTTTGCTTGAGCTTCATAATTGTTATGTGAATGGGGAATTAGGGTTTTCCAATCCAGTTTTAACACAATGCATCACAAATTATGTTGGACTAACAACAAATATCTTAACCCACCTAGGTACATTTTTGTGTCATACTGATTTAGTTAAGCATACATTGCCCCAAACAAGAAAAATTAAGAAAGAGATATTGTTGTTAATGATGGTAATAGAGTAAATAATCGTCATTTTGGTCATTTTACAAATGATTAGCTCAAAAGAACTTTATGATATCATATTGCAGCAGCACTCGAATGAAAATGGTGATAAATCCGAATATGCATTAAAACTCGAGGCTTGGTCTCATCGTATTGAATTTTTACCAGTAGTTTATGATTTGGTTAAAAATTATATTGATTCAACAAAGCATGCACACTTTGCATTTAATTCTATGAAGAAAATAGTTTTTACGAGGGGATCTCTTATGACAAATGCTCAAATACTTAATCATTTTCAGTTTCTTATTGATTTTTTGGGTAATAACATAGATAGAATTGTCAATCGAATACCAGTGCTTAACTCATCATCAGATAGTGTTGCAATCACAATGAGATTTATTTTAGAAAAGGAGATTTCTCCAAATGAAGCAATTGATAAGATTCATTCGTTTTTTGAATCTGGGGGCAAGCTTGAAGTACTAGCTTTATCAATTATCGAATCATTGATCCCAGTTATTAAAACACCAATGGCTCATATTATGAGCCAAGACTCATTTAATTTCGCTCAGTATTTTGGCCAAAACTATCTCCAAGGTTTCATGGAATCTGCTTTTAATGAACTTAATAATGCTGATAATCAGATCATTGCTAAATCTCTTCTTGTTATAAAAGAATGTTTAGCTTTCTCTGATACCGGAGCTACGAGAATGAATAGAATCTCTTATCCCAATTCATTTAAACCATTTTTTGCTGATCTAGGATTCATGAAATCGATATTTAAATACTCTCAAAATACTGATAGTATTGATATTCCAGCTATTGCATTCGATGTTCTATTTTTGTTTTTGGGTTCGTCTGATTCAATGTTCAACTCTTCATATGAATATAATCAATTTTTTGAAACAGCATCAATGGAACTGAATCATTCAATGGAAGTAATTGATTCCACAAGTGAATTGGTTCATAGTTTATCTAAAGTTTTAAAACGATTTTCTTCTCAAATTGATAGTGGTTCATTTTGTGATTCGAGTTGTGCCGCTGATTTTCTTGCTGCTTCGAGTTCATTTACTGAAGCCATTTTTGAAAAAGGTACAATGAATAATTGTCATTATATTTTGTCTTTTTGGGCCGAAGTTTCCAAGTGGACATCTCCATCCCAGTCAGAGACCCTATCTCAATTAATCCCTCGTATTATTGAGTCATACATAACTGTATCAAAATTCCGTATTTCATCAGATCCTAATTGGTGGTATGATATGATTCCAACAATCCCTGAAGAGGATTTGATTAGCATTTGGACCATATCTAATCGATTTTTGCAACAGTTTTGTGAGTTCATTGGTAATGAGATTTCAAATACATTGAATCAAACATTGTCTTCAGACAGGGATTCTTCTACAATTTTAATCCTATCATTTTTTGTTAAGCTAGTTACAATTCGTTTATCATGTAAAGGACAAATCGGAGACTCAATTGGTGTCAATTATGAAGAATCTGAATTGATTCTTTTATCCTCAGTACTTTTAATTATTGAAAAAACGGCCGAAATAATTGAGCCTCTCACTGCTGAGTATGGTATGTATATGATTCTTCTGGAAACAACTATATCTGATTTCATGAGTATATATATCACAACAAGAGTTGGGAAAAATCCGAACCAAAAATCCGAATCGAATAATGAATTAGATTTCAAGAAACGACTTCTCGATACTTATATTCAAAGAATATTATCCGATTTGGCATTATTTTCAACAGTACCTGAATGCGGGAAATTATTATGCAAAGTTTTACTGGTTGCCGAAAAATTATCCAATAAAGAAATTTCAAATGAACTCATGTTAAATAATAGCCTGATGAGAGTATTGATAGAAAGATCAATTGTAATAGATTTTGATAACCTGATTCCAGAAGACTCAAAGAAAACTAGAACTCGACTCAACTATTTATATTCGCGATTATTACCATCTAGAAAAGCACTTCAGGGGTTTTTGCTGGGATTTGATGAGAGGTTTGCTTTTATTATGAGGGGAAATACTTCAAATGAACCTGCTGTGTTTGGACTTTATAGAGATCTTCTTGGTGTAGCTAAAGGAACAGCTGCCTCAACAATTCCAAAATTTTGCCTAAGATTCATTAAATGGTTTGCAGAGAATCATATCGAAGATACAATAACTCTCATACAGGCTAACTCCAAGAGCCATATTGTAGTTTCTGCCATTTGTCATGTTTGGATATCTTTTTACAAACTTCAAGAAAATAAGAAATCAGGATCAGAAAGTCTACTTTCTCCAACAAGTGGATTTGGGATTGTTTTATTCAGATCAAGTGTCTTCATTGTTAATGCTTTATTTGCAAATTGTGTTGAAGACTCTGAACAAGTTTCGATATTAATAAAACTTGTTCATTATTGTCTAACAACAAATTCCGCCAACTTCGGAGTGATGAAATTATACGGCGATGACTCATTTGAAAGAATGCTTGAATTCTTTTTCTGTATTCTGAAATCATTTTCATATCAAGAAATTGAGACAGGTAAGAATCTTGTACAGAGAATTCTACCAACAATAGAGAGAGTGAATACCATATTCACATCATCAATTCTTAATGATAAAGAGCAATTATCATTAATTCTTCAGTTCTTGCTTCAATGCTTGCTCAAAATGAAAAAAGAAACATGGGATGCTGCTTGGAAATGCATGAAACCATTGTTAACTCATATTGTCGAAAAACAGGAGGGAAAACAGTTCATCGAGCTGTTCAGACCTCATTTTGTTGTAATTCTAGATGCCCTAATTAACTCCGGAGAAAACTTCATTTTCAGATCTTGTGAAATTCTTTTTTATGTTGCGGTATTGGACTTTCCATTCGTCGAAACAGTCTTCATGAAACTTTTAGAAACTTATGACACAGCATTTCATAACGCTGTATATGGTGCACTTCAGCAGCTGTTCGCCGATTTCACACTCCCAATATCAGACGAAAACATAAATAAAAGACTCCACAGGTACCTCAAGGAAATGAGGAAGTATCCAACCAACTTCTCAGATGAGCCCTATCTAGCCGAGTTCTTCAAATGAAAACGACAATATTTAAATGCTTTATTTATAAATTATTATGCAACCATCCAGTTCCATGTCGAATAACATGACCCTGAAGTTTTTATTAGTTGGAGATGCCCGTGTTGGCAAGACGTCCATTGTTCATAGGCTTTGCCGTGATAGTTTTGGTCCGATGATTGAACCAACTGTAGGCGTTGATTTTAGTGTTTATATCGTTAACATTGATCAGAGCGTTGTTAAACTTCAGATATGGGACACTGCTGGACAAGAAAGATTCAGATCGCTTGGAAGGGCTTATTACCGGAATTCTGTCGGTGTTTTTTTCGTTTTTTCCCTTGCAGATCACTCTTCTTTCGAGAACATCGAATCATGGTACAAGGATGTTATCCCTCTTTGTCATCCAAAGGTTCAGGTTGCTCTTGTTGGCAACAAAGCTGATATGATTGATGAGAGAGCAGTTACTCAAGATGAGATTCACAACCTCTCTAGCAATTTAAAGATCCCATACTATGAATCATCAGCCAAAACTGGAAATGGTGTTTCAGAAATGTTCGTCAAGCTCACCAGGAAGATTTATTCTCTTGTGGTGACAAACGAATTGGTCGTGGACCAAGAATTGCATGTTGATTCTTGGGATGATGAAGAAGATTCTGAAAAGGCACCGACAAAAAAGAAAGGTTGCTGTTAAAAATAAATATTATATGTCGCCAATTGCTTTACTTTAGAGTTCGCTGGGAAGTGTATCATCATCACCTTGGGCACCATCTTGACGAAGAGACTGATCAATCTTTTCCTTCTTCTGCTGTGATTGAGAGTACATCTGTCTTTCGGCATCTTGAATCGTGAAAAATGTTTCTTCCATAACCTGCTCGGCATAGGCAACATCGTCGGTAACAATAATATTATCCCAAATAACTCCAGAAACATCTTGTTCAACGTCAATACCAACATAACAAAGGTCTTCTGGCTTACCAAATCCGTAATCTGGATTATGATCTGGGTTTGTAATGTTCCTTGGGATCCAATCTCCTCTGAAAGCTGGATTAGGGATCTGACGTGGCTTCCATGTTCCTTTAAAGTTAGGATTTGGAATTAAAGGAGGAGCCCAAGCACCCATTCTAGATTCATCCCAGTTAGCTGGTTTAATAGCAGCATTATCTGGAATAAATTGAGGAACATTGTCATACCCTGGTGGTGGAAGATCATCAGGATCATCAATATTTTCAATATCTTCCCAATCTGCTGGTTTAACTTCAAATGGATCTGGAATCAAACGAGGTTGACAATAGTTGAAATCGTCCTCGAGGTGATTCTCAATATCAATGAAATTGTCCTTTCGGATTTGGTATGTCTGATTTGCGAAAATGATTAGAGAATACACGTGTGTAAAGTGATCTTGGAAAGCCAAAATGGGTTTCATTGAAACATAGTTTGTTCTGTTTCTGACAATGCGGAATTCAATATGATGTCTATCCCAATCGTGAAAATCTGGACCGAAAAGAATATGATAAGGAGATTTGGAGGAAAACTGGTTCTGTTTAAAGCTTTCAGCAAAAAGCTTCATTTTGGTCTGACCAAATTCAATTTTTCCTTCATTTTTAACAGAAAACTGAAACACCATATCTTTTCCTGTTGTGTTGAAGCACTTCTTAAATTTAGCACTGATCAAATATTGGCGCTTGTCATCAAGTGTTTGAAGACCTCTTTGTTGTCTTCTATCAACGTAGTAAGAACCAGCTGAAACTCGAAAACGGCCGAGAAGTTTGCCGGGATCACTTCGACTTGACTTAACCCAGCGCTTTTCCCATCCGCGGTTGAACCTTTCTTCAAAATATACCTCGCAATAACAAACAGAAAAAAGACAAGAGATGAACATTTTCTGGTTCGGTTTGGCCACATAAACCTCTGAAAGGGTAAATATGAAGGGTAAATTGGCAGGTCCCAAACAATAGGATTGATTTAAATTAAATATGTTCGATGATTATTCGAATGTGTATTATCATGGCGATACTGGGTGGCTGATAGTTGGTTTGGTTATTCTCTTTGGGTCTGTAGGTTCGCTATTTCCTCAAATGAAAATGATTATACGAAAAAGAACATCACATGGTTTGAGTATTGTGTCAATTGTTATTACTCATTTATGTCAAACATCGATATTAATGAATGTTTTATGTCTTAGATCCGATCAGTTTATCGGAGCAAATCATTGCGAGTCTTTTATTAGAGCTATCCCAAGATTGATGACAGTAATTAACTCTGTAAGCTATTTTTCTGCATATTCTGCTGTATTATTACTAACAATGATATTCCAACCAATTGATCATGATCAAAGCAGCGTTATGCCTTTGAAATATCTGGCGAAGAAACATATATACATTGAAATTCTAATAGTTTATATACTAATGGTACCAGCATTACTTCTTTACACTGGGGTGAACTATGGTTTCTTTTCTTCTGAGTACAAATTTTTTGGGAAGGTTATGGGGGTATTCTCGATGACGATTGTTGTTGTGCAGTATCTTCCTCAGATGATTACAACATACAAACTGAGAGATAGTGGTTCACTCTCTTTAACAATGTTGATCATGCAAGCTCCTGGTTCCATAATGAACTGTTTGTTTTTAGCTATTGGGCAGAAAGAAAATATAACAACATGGATTTCAGTATTAATATCTTCTATTCAACAATTCATTTTGATAATCATGATAATGAAATTCAGATGTGAGAAAAAATCTGATGTATCTCAAATATATTAGTAAAGAAAGAATATTAATTAGCTTGAATATACCTAACTGGATCGAAATAAGGATGACGCAAAGCTTCATCTGCAGTTATTCTATCTGTATGATCATATCTAATGCATTTATCAATCAAATCTATTGCTTCTGGGCTCACCAATTCTTTATTTTTTGCCTTTTGGAATGATATCCACTCTTTGCCTTTCTTCTTATATATGGATTTATTAATTCCATCCGGAAGAGGAAGGTTATATTTGCTAGTATATTCCTGAAGTTTTTCCCCGCCAAGTACAGATGAAATTTTGGTTATCATATCAAGATCATCAGAGCCACCAAAAAATGGATTCTTCCTAAAAACTAAGCAGGCCATTGTAACACCAAAACTCCAAATGTCAATTGAGTAGTCATAGCATTGATAATCAAGAAGCAATTCAATAGGTTTGAAGTGTCTTGAGGCAACATGAATATTGTACCTTTGTTTTGGGTGATAAAAATCAGCAAGTCCCCAATCTATTAGACGTAGCTTCTTGGAATCTCTATCATATAGAATATTCAGAGGCTTAACATCACGGTGCATAACTCCATTTGCATGACAAAATTGCAAAGCCTTCATCAATTGGAAAAGATAAAACCTGGCTTCCAAGTCTTTCATGGTTTGTTGTAGAATATCGAAATTAGTATCTTTTATATGCTCAAATACAAAACTGTACTGATATGTAACAGGATTTTGCACAATATTATACAGTTTCACAATATTTGGCCCTTCTCTGAGATTCATTAAAATCTTGGCTTCTCTATAATATTTTTGAATACGTACAGGTTTTAAAACCTTAATCGCAACAACTTCATCTCCCTTTTTAGCCGTAAAAACATCACTATACTTGCCAGAACCGATCCAATCAATTAATATAAAATCATCAGGACTAATCGGATTAAATGAGAAATTATCTACATCATACCAAGATTCCCCCCGCTCCTTATTAACATATGCATGCACCAAAGATACCGTTTCAATAGGATAAACCGGATTCTCTCTTTGGACGGCTCTCCCTTTGCTCATTATTGTAAAGTTCGACGATAAAAATGTAAAATGTTTGAGAGAATTCTTCTGTTGGCGGCACCCTTGTTTACCATTGAGGAGATCAGTGGGGTTGGTAGCTCTATTACATTACCTGGTGCTGGTATGTACTGGATTCATGATTGTTCATGGAATGGTTTTAATGATAGGGTTATTTACGTTGCTGATTCATCTTTGTTTCTGGGTATTTCTGAATGTTTTTTCCGTAACTGCATAGGAACAAAGTTGAATGGAGGTGTTATTTATTTTTCGGCGCTAAGTGGTAGTTTTTCAGTACAGAGGATATGTGTTCATAACTGTTCTGATAACTATATACAGTCGCATGGAATATTTTTGTATTCAGTGGTTAATGAAATGTGTGATAATGTTATTAATACATCCACATTTGCATTATGCGGGAAAAATACTGTTAATGATATTAGGTCAACTTTATACTTATTTAATGGACACCAAATTGCCTCAAGTGATAATTTTTCCAAGAATTATGCCTATTATTATTCGGCAATAAGGTTTAATACTACAAAATCTAGCATATCTCAATATAATACTGTTGTTAATAATAATATGAATCAATCTATTTGTATGGGTTGTGTGTGTGGTTCAAATTTCTTCAATAATGATAATTATATTAACAATACTCAAGGATATGCAGATGATGGTCTTTTCAGAGTGTTTGAATATGCAAATGCCACAATAACAAAATGTATTTTTATCAACAATAATCGACAAATTGTGAATGCTTATGCAAATAGTAAGTGTTTTGTTTTGAATTGTTGGATACTCGGTTTGTATGAAGCGATAGGGCCTGTTGTTTTTCAATCAATTCAATCAAGTACTGCCACACACCAATTAGCACACATTAGAACTGCTCTATGTATGGCTGACATATCTCTCACAATGCTTAATACTCAAATAGTTTGTCCAACATTATTACAGCCTGTTTGCAGGTCAATGGTTTTTCTCTTTGTTATGCCATTTTTATATGAATGATGTATTCATTTTGTATTTTTTTATGCAAATTAATTGAGTTCAATGAGAGTTTTCTCATTTCATTGTAAGAAATCAAATAAAATTGCCATTTTTTTTTATGTCACCAGTTTCTGACTATTGTAAATCATTTTAATGCTAGAATTCAAATTCGAAATTGGCAAAAAAAATATTGGAGAAGGAACATTTGGGGATGTGAGAAGGCTTAAAAGTGATATATTTAAAGATGTTGTGGGGAAAATTATCCGGTCAGATCAAACAGGAAATGAGTTTGATAAAGAAGTACAAATATTACAAGAACTTCACCACCCAAATGTTATAAGATATTATGGATATACTATTGTTGACTCAGAGAAGATTATTATTATGGATGAAGCAAAACAACGGGACTTGGATAGGTTTTTAACATATTTTGGAGACAATATGATACGATTTCCTCGAGAAAAACGTCTAATAATGTGTCAAGATATTTGCCGAGGAATGGTATATTTGCATTCAAAAGATATTATTCATAGGGATTTAAAGTGTAAAAATGTGTTGCTAGATGAAAAATTGAAACCAATGATCTCAGACTTTGGTATTTCCAAAAAATCAACCCAACCATCAAATAATTACAATACATATGGAACATTTGATTATAAAGCACCTGAATGTCATGATTATTGTATGGATCCAAAATTTACAATGGAATCTGATATTTATTCTCTAGGAATGGTCTTATATTCGGTTGCTACAGGCAAAAACAAGCCTTATGGGGATAAAAATGAAAAAGAGGTAATTCCATATGTTTGTGAAGAACAGAAGAGACCAGATTTACCAAATGATTTGAATCAAGAATTCATTGATTTGATCAAAGAATGCTGGGACCAAGATCCAGGAAAAAGACCCAATATAACTCAAGTCTTTGAAAGGATGAATGCTATCAAAACCCTTGATCCTGTATACAAACCTGAAATAATTTTTGAGTTAATAAAGGATGGCAATCTTCCTGGAATCAGACCATTAGTTGAAAAATCTCGAGTTGCTAATCTAAAATTCTGTGGATCTAAGTTCGATGGTGTCGATATGAGTGATTGTGCTTTGATCCATTTTGCGTCAAGATATGGTCATAAAGAAATAGTTGATTTCCTCATTTCAAAAGGGGCAAATCTTGAAATGGTTGATAATAAGCAAATGACTCCTCTTCTTTACGCATCATGTTACGATCAAATCGAGGTTATGAAATTGCTTATTAATATGAAAGCTAATATTCTCGCCAAAGACTCAAATAACATGAATTCTCTCCACTATGCTTCAAAAAATGGAAATATTGCAATTGTTGAACTATTGATTTCCAAAAATGTCAAAATCAATGACCAATGGAGTAAATATGGGAAGAAAGCGATTCATTTTGCAGCACAATCTCAAAAAAACCATATTGAGATTGTGGATTTCTTGCTCAGATGTGGGGAAATGGTGAATGAAAAATCTACGAATCCTACAAGTCCTTCTGGAACAGCTCTGCATTTTGCAACTTTTTATGGTTATTTAGATCTTTGCAAGTTTTTAATATCTAAAGAGGCCGATAAGGATTCATTAAATATTAATAATTATTCACCGATTCACTATGCAACAAAAATAGAATGTTTCCCGGTTTTCTCATATTTATACAGTTTAGGTGCTAACATACATTCTACAGTCAAAGGAGGAAGGCACCTAGTACATTTAGCTGCAGAGAATGGCAATATTGAATTGTTGGAATTTCTACTTAATCTAGGGGGGTCAATAGACATAAATATAAAAGATGATAAAGATTATTCTGCGATTCACATTGCTGTATTAAGTGGAAATCTTAAATTCATCAAAGTTTTACTAGAAAAGGGTGTTAATGTAAATGAAATGAATTATAATGGTAATACACCTCTTCATATTGCTGCCAAAAAGGGTAAAGATGAAATAATCAGGTTCTTGATTGAACATTGCATCGATCCTAAAAATAATGAAAATCAGACTCCACTTCACTTGGCTGTATATAAAAACAACTTACAAGCAGTCAAGATTCTAATAGAGAACACAGCTGATATTAATGCACAAGATTCCCATAAATCAACACCCCTTCACATTGAAATATTAAGTGGAAATCATGAATTCATCAAAGTTTTACTAGAAAAGGGTGCTAATGTAAATGAAAAGAATTGTAATGGTAATACACCTCTTCATATTGATGTCAAAAAGGGTAAAGATGAAATAATCAGGTTCTTGATTGAACATTGCATCGATCCTAAAAATAATGAAAATCAGACTCCACTTCACTTGGCTGTATATAAAAACAACTTACAAGCAGTCAAGATTCTAATAGAGAACACAGCTGATATTAATGCACAAGATTCCCATAAATTAACACCCCTTCACATTGCTGCAAAATTTGGATATTGTGAAATTGTGAAGTTTTTGCTTGAGAAAGATGCAGATGTTAGTATTAAAGATGATGAAGAGAATACCCCGTATGATTTAACAATTAATGAGGATATTCAAGATATGATTTATAAGGCAATACACAAAAAAAAGAAGGAATAAAGAAATATATTTATTGTCTTATTAGACTTTTCATGTTTTCATGAATGTTTTCAACCTTTTCGTGTAGGGATTGTGCTTTGTTCGTGGATTCATCACTTAGTTTTGCCAATTTTTCGTTCTCAAGACTTAAAGATTCAGCAATATGCCGCAAACGCACGATTTCTTCTTTCTTAGCATTCATAATAACTGATTTTTTAACAGAATCAGGATCATGAGGAACAAAAGAAAACGCAGTCATATCAACCTGAAAACCTGTTGAATTCTGAATGATATTGTCAAGCCTATCAAGCTTACTTGGAACTTCTTTCTCTGCTAAAATCGCTTGGAACTCCTCATTACTATTTTTAACAATGATTTTATTCAACATTTGTGAATATTTCATAATATTGTCTTTTGAGGCGCCTGAAATAAGGTTTGCCAAATTTTCTGGGTTAATTGGACTCAGAGTTTCAATCAAAAACTTTTGAAAAACTTGGTTTAATAGAGGATTCCTTTGTTTTTTCATTTATATCAAGTGCCCGTTTAAAATATACGATAAAAGTGACTTTATCGTCATTCACCGATCACTAAAACAGAATGAGCTGTTCTGGTAATTGCGAATCGTGTAAAATGAAAGAAACATGTGCATCAGGAGGTGTTCCTAATGAAATGAAACAAGCACTTGAAGATATTACTGTATCTCTTGAAAATGTCAAACATAAAATACTTGTTCTTAGTGGAAAAGGTGGTGTTGGAAAATCGACTGTTTCGTATTTATTATCCATAATTCTTGCGAAAAAACATAGAGTTGGAGTTCTTGATTTAGATTTATGCGGACCCTCAATGCCACTACTTTTTAATGCTCCAAATGAACCATTACTTGATACAAGTTTTGGATTTGAGCCTTGCAGAGTTGCCAAAAATATATCACTTGCGAGTATACAGTTTTTCTTGGACAATGATGATGACCCAGTGATTGCTCGTGGTCCAAAAAAGAATGCTCTTGTTCTTCAGCTTATTAAGGAGCTTGATTGGGGCGATACAGATATTATGGTTGTTGACACACCACCTGGAACATCTGATGAACATCTAGCTGTCGTTTCATTTATGAGCCAAAGTGGAATCGATGGTGCTGTTATAGTTACGACCCCTGACGAGGTTTCAATATCGGATGTCAGAAGAGAAATAAGATTTTGCCAAAGAGCAAATATTAAAATTCTTGGAGTTGTTGAAAACATGAGTTGTTATAAATGCCCCTTCTGCGATCAAGAATCAACAATTTTCGAAAGAACCACTGGCGGTGCAGCCAAGTTATGCGAGCAAGAGAATCTTAAGCTTCTTGGACAAATTCCTATTGATCCAACAATTGTAGCTGGCAAAATTGGTGACGGGATTCCATTGTCTGAATCCGTTGAATCAGCAGCCAATAATTTTGTTGAAAACCTGATGAAAGAAATGCAATAAACAGAGTTAGTATTTATATAACATATAAATTATTTCTCATCATTAATCACTTGCTTCTTTGTCAATACATCCTTAATACTCTTTTCAACTGACGAATGCAAATTTTTTGGTAGAGCAACAACAACCTTATCCCATATTTGTTCTACAATAGATTCTGAAGATATTTCTTCGATGTTATCGGCGGTAATTTGCTTAAGACTTAATTGTTTTACTTCATCCCTCCATTGCGATCTTGTAAGACTATCCCTGATAGTCAAACGGATCTGCTCCATTGCTCCCTCTGTTTCAAGCAATTTAATTATTCTGTCTCGGTATTGTTGCACTTGATTCTCTTTTTCTTCGACTGACATGTAGAATGCCACTTTTCAATCCAACCCAGGTATGTTTCATGTATAGAAGATTTCTCATAGTGTTAGCTGGGACAGGGGCTATTAAATGTGCATTAAGATAAGGTTTTCGTATCACTTCCAATATCTTTTGATTAGACATCAACTCAAATCTCTCAAAAGAGCATATCATCCGAAATGTTTTCTATAGCTTGAGAAATAACTTTGTTGATCATTCTATTCACAATAACATCAGTAATTCCCAGCTTTTTTTATGTTTATCCATTTCCGTTTTCTCCAAAACAGTTATTCTCATGTTTTCTATATCCAAGTCACCATATTTGAGAAAACTGACTCATTCCCTTCATTTACTCTTGAGGAATTGAACAACATTCGATTTCTTTGCTACTCCCAATGGGGGGTTCCCCAATTTATCTTTTGCATTTATATCAGCTTTTTGATTGACCAGATATTCAACAACACTAAGATGACCATTATAAGCAGCTCTATGAAGAGGAATTTCATTAAATATAAAAACTCAACACTTGTAGTTTTTGCATTAATATCAGCTTTTTGATTAACTAGATACTCAACAACACAAAGATGACCATTTTCAGCAGAATAATGAAGAGGAGTCCAATTAAATATTAAAACTCAACACTTTTATCTTTTGCATTTATATCAACTTTGCGATATAATAGAGATTCTACAATACTAAGATGACCTTTTTGAGCAGCTAAATGAAGAGGAGTACAATCAAATATAAAAACTCAAAACAATCATTTTTTGCATTTATATCAGCTTTTTGATTAACTAGATATTCAACAACACCAAGATGACCTCTTTCCGCAGCTAAATGAAGAGGAGTAGAATGAGTTTCATTTTTTGCATTAATATCAGCTTTTTGATTAACTAGATATTCAACAACACTAAGATGACCTCTTTTAGCAGCTAAATGAAGAAGAGTCATATTAAATATAAAAACTCAACACTTGTAGATGTTGCATTTATATCAGCTTTTTGATTAACTAGATATTCAACAACACTAAGATGACCATTTTCAGCAGCTAAATGAAGAGGAGTCATATTAAATATAAAAACTCAACACTTGTAGATGTTGCATTTATATCAGCTTTTTGATTAACTAGATATTCAACAACACTAAGATGACCTCTTTTAGCAGCTAAATGAAGAAGAGTTTCATTAAATATTTAAACTCAACCGACATACATTTTGCATTTATATCAGCTTTTTGATTAACTAGATATTCAACAACACTAAGATGACCATTTTCAACAGCACGATGTAGAGGAGTATAATTAAATATAAAAACTCAACACAATCATTTTTTGGATTAATATCAGCTTTTTGATTAACTAGATACTCAACAACACTAAGATGACCATTTTCAGCAGAATAATGAAGAGGAGTCCAACCACCATATTCTTTTGCATTTATATCAACTTTGCGATATAATAGAGATTCTACAATACTAAGATGACCTTTTTGAGCAGCCCAATGAAGATGCGTTATGCCCTCATTTCCATCTCGAAAATCTTCACCTCGAAGAATTAGATATTCAACAACACTAAGATGACCATAATGAGCAGCCCAATGAAGAGGAGTCCATCTAAATATTAAAAAGCAATTCTATTATCTTTTGCATTCAAATCAGCCTCATTATTAACTAAATTTTCAACAACACTAAGATGACCTTTAATAGCAGCATAATGAAGAGGAGTCCGATAAAATATTATAACTGAACATTCCTATCTCTTGCAATTATATCAGCTTTTTGATTAACTAGATATTCAACAACACTAAGATGACCATTATAAGCAGCTCTATGAAGAGGAATTTCATTAAATATAAAAACTCAACACTTGTAGTTTTTGCATTAATATCAGCTTTTTGATTAACTAGATATTCAACAACACTAAGATGACCTTTCTCTGCAGCATAATGAAGAGGAGTCTGATTATCTTTGAATTTGCAATTAATATCAATTCCATTTTCTATCATGAAAACTAACAATGGTAGGTGGAAAAATTCTGATGCTTTACAAACAAGATTTGGTGTTAAGAATTCTTGTCCTTGACATATATGAAAGAGATCAAAACAACCACTACAGACAACCATTGATAAAACATTCTCTTTGATCTCCAATCCTTTCATTAACAAATTCTTAAAGCACTTGATGGAGCCAAAAAATCCTGAAAAGGATAAGAGATCAAGATATTCTGGCTTATTACTCCACTCAAAAGGACTCCATTTGGCTTTTTGATTAAAATCATCCGTATTTAATAAAGAATCAATAACATCATACTTGAGACAATACTCAATACTCGAAGGAAGAAAACCATATTCGACCAATTGATCAATATCATTTTCATTTTCCAAGAATGTTTCTTCTAAACCACCAGGTTTGTATTTTCTTTTGATAAAACTCGCAAAATCTTGGATCTCTTTCCTAAAATAATAACTTAACAAGAAAGCGTCCCTGTCATTCAGAAATGGTTTGATTTCTTCAAATGACAAAACACTTCTCTTATACAATTGATATATCAAAACTGGACATTTGTTAGGTTTGTCCAATAGTTTTCGCCTGAAATCAGCTATTTTGCAATACTCAACAGATAACCTCACTGTTTTTTCAAGTTGATGAGGCCGAATCCTTGGTAATTCGATAATTCGATTGACACAAAACTCCATATCATCAATGGCAATTTCATTTTCGTCTCCAAAAAGAAACCTCTCAAAAGTAATCTTCTCTTCCATTAAAAAACTAAAATTTCAAACAGAGGTTTTTTTCGGATGTCTAATTATTACTTGCTATAAGAATGGATTTTGATTCATCAATCCAATAATGTTTTTTTATCATCAAGTATTAAATATAGTTTTAAGATTGATATTCAGTGTTTAAATTAAAAAGCACTTTTAACTAAAAAATGGTTAATTGGTGTCCTTTTGAATGGTCACATAAATGACATTCAATGGCATTGCAAACCTTCTGTGTCTTTTTTGTTTCAATACGTTGTTTTTAGCATTTATTGATGTGTGGTTTTCATAAAAAGCAATCACAATAATCTTCAATTGTGTTGCAGAAGTTCTTTTAAAAATATTTAGTTTGTATGATGATGGTTTAAGTAATCATCAAAAATAACCATTCATTGTTTGACTCCACTTCATTTAACTTCATTCAAAGGAAAACTCGGTGTTGTACAATTTTTGATTGATCATGGAACTGATCTCAATAAATTAGACATAACTAATGGTACACCCAACTTTTTCATCTATAATGGGCAATCTTTGTGTTGTTGTGTTTTTGGTTAACAATGGAGCAGATATGAACATTCCAAATCAATATGAGAAAAAACCATTGGACATATCTATTGAAAACAACCATCTGATTGTGTCCGAATTTATAAAAATGAAAGGAACCAAATCTCATTTTAGATGATGGTTAATCATATAATGTGGAACATAAAAAACATTATTAATATGTTATTCTCTGAGATTTCAATATTTATTTTAAAATGCCTATAAGACTAATAATCATTGCTAACAACAACCACTGCTCTGTGCTTTGGATAGGTTTGGTGAATCACCAAACCTTGAGTTGGATTCTTTTCCTAAGAAAATGCAAGCAATTGCCTGAAGAAGATCTTTAACACCTTCACCGGATACTGCAGATGTAAAATAAACTTCGCACGAAAACTCACTACCGAAGTTTTTAATCTCATCAATTGAAACCTCGGGCTCAAGATCAACTTTGTTGGCGATTAGAAATACGGGGCATGTAAGGCCAAGTTCACTCCTGATGTAGTTGAGCCACTTTGGAACGCCCATAAATGTGTTTTTATCTGTTGTATCAAATACAAGCATAACCAATGAAGAATTTCGCGTATATAATGGAACAAGACTTCTATAAGTTTCCTGGCCTGCAGTGTCCCATATGCTTAGTGATACCTGTTTTGTTCCAACAGTTACATTAACCTGGACTGTTAAAACTCCAACATTGGGGCGAGAATTCGTCAAAAACCGGCCATTCAACATTTGTTCTACCAAACAAGTTTTTCCTACTGCAGCATCTCCTAACATAGGAATTTTGTACTGGGGGGCCTCTTGTCCTGGTAAACTCATTTTCTCCACTTTTGTTTACAATTTGTAAACCATTGTTTATACGAACAGAGTAAGTCAATTAAAAAATGGTTGTTTACAGCGTAATGATAACCAACAGCAGTGGTGGTGTAATTTTCTATAATCAGTATCATAATGATGCGCCTCAACTTGATTCTAATGAAGTTATTATTATTGGGTCGACATTGCATTCTCTGCATGCAATTTCAGTTGCAATTTCTCCCACCCCGAAATCCTCAGGCTTTACTGAGCTAGAATGCACAAATTGGAAAGCATCGTGTCTTCAAACCATTACTGGTTTGAAGTTTATGCTCTTTACAGATCTTAATTTCCAGAAATCTAGTGAATTGCTATCACAAATTTATGCCACTTATGCTGATTATGTTTTAAAGAATCCATTCTATACTCTTGATATGCCCGTTGCAAACTCATGCCAGAAATTTGTTCTTGAAGTATCATCTTTGATTGAACCATACAACGGAAAAGATTAAACATAATTTATCCATTTTTATACATTCTATGGTTCATCTTCAGACATAGATTCCGTAGATGATGCAGAACCAGCATCATATGGAACTGGTTTTGATACAGTCTTCAAAAGCCTTGCGGGAACAAATACTCTCGGATCTACAACTTTTGATTTTGGACCAATCTCATATTTAACATGATCCACACTAATTGTACGATCCAATAATATAGTATCATTGAAATTGTCTATTGCAAGAATGCTTGATCGCCAATCTTCGTAACAAATCAGGGCTGTTCCCATCGATAATCCTGTTTTTTCATCTCTGACCAGTTCCATATTCACAATTGTCCCGTATTGTTCGAAAATAGTCATAATGTCTCCTTCTGATAATTCATATGATAAACCCCTAACAATAACCCATGGAATTCCCTCAAAATCACCATGAAAAGACCTTTTTATATCGAAAACACCATTTTCAAGCTCTTGCTCTTTGTATTTGGAGATTTGTTTTGCTCTAGAGATCATAAAAAATGAGTATTTTTAATGTTGGTAATGACAGCGCAAGAATTGTTCAACTACAAGATGATTTATATGATGGAAATGATGGGGTAATTAGATATGATAATGATTTAGAATTAATAGAAAACATTATGAATCTAATTAGTGTCAGGACTTTTTGGATTGATAGAATCGTGTCATTGTGCAGTAAACTGTGCTTCAATGAAGGTTTCAAGGGTGAATTCTTAAAAATTGCATTGTTTCAGTGTCCAATGATCATATACAGATTGCTCATTGATGGAGTGTATACACTAGATATGATAATGAAAGAGCTCGAAAATACTGGATGTTTATTTTCTTCATTGTATTTTTGTGATTATACGGAAAATCCCCTTGAATATCTGAATACCAAGCATTATGATAGGTTTCTTTTAATCACCATGATTCCTCAACTTATAGAGAATAATTTTTTTTTGCTCAAAGAAGTCAGGATAAATGGATTTCCGAAATCATCCATAGAGTATTGCTTGAAGTTCGATTGTTTAGATATTTTTCTTGAGTTCACACAAAATGCTGGTTTTAATCCGAATGATCGTATTGATTGGAGTTACTTTGAGTGGACAAAAAAGCCCATAAATCTCTCTTATATTCATATAGCAGCATATTTTGGTTCATTATCAATAATGAAAAGATTAATTTCTTTAGGATCTGCTTTTAATTCGAATGTAATGAGTTGTGCAGCATTTAGTGGTAAATCTGAGTTTTTCTATCTTTTGGAGCAACCTAATTTCGATTATATTCAGTGTGCTAATCAAGCAATAGTGGCTTATCGAAAAAACATATTTGATTGGTCAATTAGTCATTCAGCTAACCATTTTGATGTCAATGCTGCTCATTGTGGGATTAGGTTTATACTCTTCTTAATACAACATGGGAGAACCTTTCTAGATTATGAGTTTTTATTTGAAGCTATCTCAAATAACAATTATTCACTCGTGAGTTATTTTTTAAAGAATGGAGTATCAGCTAATACATACAGTGAACATGGAATGTCATTCTTGCATACTGCATCTGATTGCGGATATACATCCATTGTTAAATTGTTGTTGGAGTGTGGAGCTGATGTTAATATTCTTGATAATAATAAATGGAGTCCAATGAATTTTGCTTGCCTCAAAGGTCATTATCATGTTTTCGATATTCTCTGTAAAAATGGAGGAAATATCAATTATATTAACCAGGAAATTTTATTGTGGATTTTGGCTTCACTCTTCTTCATCATGCATCAATAGGAACTAATAGGTCAATTATTGATTCTCTCATACATCAAGGATTAAATATCAATGCCCAAGATATGGTTTCAATAATTCTATTAATATCAAATCCACATTTTTGGCTGGACTCCCCTTCATTATTTAGTTGGTCTTGAGTATTATGATCTAGTTTTGCTTCTATTAGAGAATGGTGCTGATTTTTCTATTGTTGATAAGGACAACAGGAACCCTGTGTGTTATTCGATCTTTACTAAAAATGAATACATTCTGAAACTCTTTATCTCAAAAGGCGCTGATATAAAATCCCTTGATACTGTTATCTATTCATGCATTGAATCTGCAAAAAGAGGTAGCACTTCAATTCTCAAGATTCTAATAGAAAATGGTGCCAACATCAACATAAGGAATTATAATAATCACACAGCACTGTATTATGCTGACAAAAACGGCCATGAAGAGACTTCTCGTCTGCTGAAAGAAGCTGGCGGAACAAAATAAAATGATCGGAGACATTTTTTTGGATGAGCGAAAATTCCCAACCAAATTCATTGTACGATATTATTGGATGTGCTCCTAATGCCTCTGCTGATGAAATCAAAAGAGCCTACAGAAGAAAAGCCCTTGAGCTTCATCCTGACCGGAATCAGGATGATCCGTTGGCCACTGAGAAGTTCCAGCAGCTTGGTGATGCATATGAGATACTAAAAGATCCTTCTAAGAGGGAAAGGTATGATAGATTTGGAATAAGCGGAGATCAACCAACAGAACCTGAAGATATTGAAATGTTTGAGATGATGACTCAAGTTCTTGGTTTGGGAAGAAAAAGAGGCCCACCTACAGGAAGAAAAGTATCAACATCGATCAGGATATTGCATGTGCCTTTGGAGAATGCATTTAAAGGAGGTGAGTTTTCTCAAGAGATCTCCTATCACCAAGTTTGTCCTCTTTGCCATGGCATTGGGTCAAATAATGGGATAGAGTACCCAATGTGTCAAACTTGCCATGGTGCTGGAAGTATGTCTCCTGGCGGTCTCCAGTTCCTATTTCCATGTAATGATTGCAAGAATGTTGGTTATATAATGCCTATTGAAGCTAGGTGTTCGAAATGCAATGGGAGGAAGATTATTACTTCCAAAAAGATTGTAACAGTTACACTAGAACAGGGCGTGGATAATGAAGAGCGCTTTATGAAACCTGAAGAAGGTGATGAATTCCCTGGAAAAGAAACCGCCGATCTTTTACTTGTTGTTATGATGAAATGGCACTCGAAATATGTAAGAAGAGGTGACGATTTATACTATACCAAATCTCTATCCATTTATGAAGCCAAAAAGGGAACAGCCTTTTCACTATATACCCTTGATGGGAAATGCTATGAATGCTGCACTGAAAAAGGAAAACCTGTTGATATGTCAGTGATCAAATGGATACCAAACGAAGGAATGCCATGCCGTGGAAATCTTCAATTCAGAGGTAACATTTATATAATTTTTGAAAAAGGATTCCCTGAGCCAATCACAGAGTCAATTAGGACAGTTAGGAGCTTTTTCAACAGATTAAATGCAAATGTTCTTCTCCAAGATGCACCAAAAGAAATCCAAGAACAGTATAAAAGGCAGATGGAAGAGGAAGCCCAACTTAGAGAAGAAGCCCGAAGGCAATTATTTAATAAAGAGTAGATTATGGTTTACTCATTCTTTCGAACCCAATTTTCTGCATTTGAATATTGAATCTCTGCTAGTTGTAGAAGTTGATCAATGGTTGAAGCCTTGTATACATCATTTGCAATGGTTGATAATGCTTTCCATTTTTGAATTGTATTTGTTGGATCTTTAATGATTTGTTCAGAAAAATTGATCATCCAATTACTTGATTGATTTTGCAGTAATCTTTTGAAATGCATTAAAAGAATATAACTTCCTAGCGTTTTCTTGATTATATCAAATACATTAGAGGGCTCAGCATCTTTGAATGGAAGCAATGCTGCTCTAATAAATGATACTTTGTGTTCTTCCCATTCATCATTATTTAGTGAAACCAAAGCAGTGCTAAACAAATTAGTAACAGGAACCTGTTGATATAAAAACTGCATTATTGATTCATGCATCGCTTTAATTGGTTCTGATTCAATTGAGAAACTTTGATTCGTTAAAACAATCAGAAGAGGATATAAAATATAAGGTATTATTGCTATCTCATTTTCAAAACTTTGGTTCCGGGGAGATGGATTCTCTTGTGATAATACATATATATGGTATTCGATTTCATGCAGTAAAATTGGAGCCAGATTTGAAGAATTGGAAACACCAAAGAAACTAGCAATTTGGTTAATGTATTGGCTGTCATTTTTCGAAGAAGAAGGAATTGGAAAAATGGTATTACAAGGTCTTTCACAATTCCTTACACTTGCCGCCGTCCATTCATTTGAAGGATTCCTTTTTTCTGTTTGGCTTGCTTTTTGATGGCATTTATTGTGAATGCATATAAAATGAGTTGAAACGGACATATAACCTTCAATTTTCGTTCTTTGAGCATAGAAACCCAATGATTCATTTGGTAAAAAGCTATAACCTTCTTTGCAAATACAACATTCCCAACCATTCTCATCATCAATTTCTTCAAGCATAGATGTTAAAGCAAAAGACACACCAGAAGATATCCTTTGTATTGATTTCGATTTTTCATCTTTGGCCTTTTCTCGTGCTGACTGAATAATCTCATTTCTTATTAAAGATATTTGACCTCGACAAATGGATGGCTCCTTCTCAGAATTTGTTATCACATGATTAGCAAACTCTCCTATGGAATTAGAGGATGACATTCCTGATAATCTTATCATAACTCTAATAATATAGTTGTTATCTTCAATAAATAATGATTGAGTTGACTTATGTCCTTGGCACATTCCAGAAAGAGTTTTTAGCAAAGATGGTAAAATAGGATCATTTATCGCATTTGTCCATTCTTTTGATAGTTTGGAATGAGATAAATCAAAAATGGAATGAAGATATTTGATAGCATCATGGACAAAACCTTCACGAATAATAATATCTCTAATGGAATTTCCTGTTTCATTTGAAGGAAGAGCCAAAGAAAACTCACTAAAACCATGAAGATAATATGAAGAAATATTATTCTTAAAGTAATTGAACTCTCCTTCTATATGCTGAGGTTTGAGCTTTTTGATAAAGAATTGGAGAACTTGTTCCATTCTACTTTGTGAAGTCGAGGCCAATATTGGTAACAATGATAACAAATGAGGTAACAATATCTCATTCTTTAGTACAACTGGATGCACAATCATACTAAATACATATTCAAGATGATGCTCAATATCATCAATACTTGTTGGATCTGTTTTTAATAAAGTTGAAACTAATAATAGTCCGCTAATAAGTGTTTGGGTGGATTCGATTTTAATAGACCATTGCTTAATCGCTCTAAAAAGTTCATTAACTAAGCGATTTGTCACCAGAAAATTCATGTTCTCTCCAATGACCATGAAGCATGAAAGAATGTCAATTGCTTGACCAAAAACACTTTCAGACTTAATTGAGCTTAGTGATTGAATCATTAATAAAATTCCTCCAGATTCAATTAAAGATCGACTATATCCATATTTAACAATCGGATCAATGCTGTTTGATACTTCTCTTGGAAAACTATTTATGATAGGTTCAGTTGCTTCTCCATCAAGACCTTGTAAACGAAAAACCACCTCCATTGGACTCTCACCTCCAAATGGCAGCCAAACTTTATTATAAACATCTTCAATTTGGAGGCCAAGGGATACAATTTGATTATTCACTAGCAATTCCATTGCTCTATCATCATTCATTAGAGCTTCCATTCTGAGATCAGTACAAATCTTATTTTTAATATCTCTCATAAGTTGACCAACTTGATGAGAGAAAAATGGATCTCTGGATATCCTCCCTGGAATAAAATCTTCTTGGGTTCTAGTTTTTATAGCAATAATTGGAATGTTCTTGGGTATAACTGGAGGAAACATGATTGTATGGAGTTCTTTGATGCAAATATCAATTGAGTATTTAATTGAATTAAAAGACGAAACAATAAAAATAGTTTGACCTTTCAAATTTGAATATATTACTTTGTTTTCTTCATCCACAGGTATTACAAAATCGCCTTTTGATAGGAGTATTAGATGAGTTTTCATTAAAGATATAGTATCTTGCAAATACTTTGATCTTTGAACAATTAAACTCTTCAATCTATAGTAAGTAACACAGTATTTTGAGATGTCATTTGGATACATATTAATAAAATACCTAACAAGAATTTGATTCTGGAAAATTTGGTCAAGTATTGAAACCAAATAAAAGATTGAGCTCCCAACATTGAGATCCAAAACAAGAGATTTCTCAGACCTAAGAACTCTCTCTGAATCAGAAAAGAAGAAACCAATAATGTTTGGGAACAGTTTAATCAAAAAAGGCTTCCCAACTATAAATGGATTTTGGAGCAATGTTCCCAAAATTTTTATAAGATCATAATGAGTATTCTCAATACACTTAATAGAAAATAATTGTTTCGTAACAAATTCGTATGTCTTAATAGTATTCTCCTCAGAAAACACAGACTGTTCAGATAAAACCATGGCTACTAATTGCCTCAATGCACTTGATTGAGAATTAGTAAGTAATTCAACAATGGTGCAATCAGGAAACAGATTGAGTATAGAAGTTGTGTGAGGGGTAATGCTACTTCTCCAATTTGACATGATTACATACAAATTGAACAGCTTTGCTGATCTGATAATCAAAGTAGATTCAAAAACAGCATTAATCAATGGATGAATCACAACAGGAATAATACTACTAATTTCCATAATATATTTTGAGGAATCTATGATACATTGAATAATAGACTCAAATCTATGTATTCTACTACCATCTTTGATCTGAAGCAAAGCTATTAGGAGTTTTATCATATGAGGGGATGGATTGGGAAGAGAATTCTTAAACAAAAGAACAATCTTGTCCGAAAGATCGTGTCTCACTTTGCAAAAAGATATCAGAGATTCAATGGTTATTGTGCTGTATGATGAATGATCGGCATATTTCAGTAAGACTTCAGTTGCTTCCTTTGAATCAACTCCATTTATAGATGATACGCTTCCGATAAGTACTAAGCAGTGAATAATAAAACTGTTCCTACAATTGTAACACAAATTAGAATCAGATATTCCATTAATTCCACAATAATTATAGAATAAAGCAACAGAATTTCTGATGGAATTAATATGTTGAATTCTATTTGTCAATTCATTATATATGCTTTTAGACTGGTCATTATATAAACTATTAAGTTCATTGATTTTTTGATTTGTTGGAATCTTGGATGGCGAAAGAGAAAGCTCAATTTTTGACTTGAGCTGAGCTATTATATTGTATTTATCCTGAACTGTTGCCAAAAGCTCATCGGCTTTGTTGATTGATAAATCAGCTTCCTTTTCATTCATTATATGTGTGTGTGAAAAAGATGGAACACAATTTACTGACCAATCAATATCAATATAGCTAGAAAAACCACACTCATAACAAATAAAACCATCTAAATGATTATAATTAATATTTCGACATTGCCTACACATGTAAATATTTTCTCTGCATTTGGGACATAGACCAGAACGTGAGTCAACATCAATATGACATGAATTGCACTTAATATTCTTTTTTTCTGTGTTTTCTTCCCAAAAATCAAAGAAATGAAACCTGATATTAGATGCAAATAGTTTCAGAGGAAAATTAATAATGCAAACATGTTCTGACTGATTGAAACAAAAGTCAGCCGCATGTATCCATTGATGAGACTCATTTAATAAATCATTTGGATTCGATACCTCAATAGAAGAAACATACATTTTGATTGTTCTTGGAACTTTTGTTCGTCTTTTTGGATTATAATTAATCGAAAGAGAACTGATTAATAAAGGTGTTGTCAGTTTTGCATATATATGATCATGTTGGAATTTTTGGCTGTCAAAATATGATCTCAATGATGATGCGATAGTTTGAAGCTCTGGGTTATTGCAAACATTGCATGGCTGTTGATCTAAGTAAGATCCCTCGACTGCAATATAGTTTTGAAGCTGTTGATATATATAGTAATTCGGATGATTCTTGATAGATTCGAACTCTTCATGGAGAGTTTTATAAATTGATTGAAGCAAATCATTGGGATTTTCTATTTTGGAAATTAAAACTTTCAAAAAGTCAAAAATTTTGGTTGATCTAGAGCCATACCTACATATTATTGGTAAGTACTGGGCAATCATTGTTGAAACATCTTCATAATGGTTCAACAAAATCCCAGATAATTGTTCTTTCAATGGATCCGATTTTGATGAAATGAAAAGCTCAATTATTCTCTTAAGGCAATTAACTTTAGCTCTTCCCATGTTAATAAGATATGCGCAACAAATAACAAACGAAGAATCATAATCACTAAGCATTAGTGAGACAAAAGTTGCTAGAATATCTGGATTTTGATTTAAAAAACTGCTCCAAATCTTGGGATTCTTTTGACAGCTTTGATAGATAATCTCAACCTCTTTAGATAGCCTGACTTGTTCACTAAAGGTAAGAGTGATAGAGAAATCGTTGGTTTTGCGGCAAAAGTCATTAATATTTAAAATCGTATTCTTATAAAGCTCATTTTCTTTAAATAGGAGTGCCTTTTCTTCGTTTCCATTAAACAATAACTTTAAAACATCAAATGATAAGGAAGCTATTTCAGAATGTTGACTCATTCTTTGTACCAAATGTTTAAATTTTTCGCATTCATATGCTGGTGCATACACTTTATAAAGTCGATTCAACAATCGCAATACTGAAGCAACAATAAGTAATGGCAAACTCTTAAATAAACTAGATGAAGACAATAACTCTAGAGAAATTGGAGAGAAAAACAAAAACAAATCACTCTTCGGAAAATCTTCAATTTTGATATTCAAATCGTTTTCATATTTGAATTCCGATAATTCAAGCAATTTATTATAAAAAGCCTCATTATTCAGTACTTTTGGATCGCATTTAGTTGAGTCAATAAATCTTGACAAAAACACAAGAATTACCATCAAAAATGAAACAGAATTCGACGATTTAGCTGGAATTTGTATAAAACTTTTATTGAGAACGCTTAAAATATACTCATTCTTGGCATGTTCAAAATGACAATCCTCATTCTTAGCTGATGAAACAAAAAATAACAAATATAACCATCTATATGACTCTAAAGGATTCATTTTCGTATCATTTATTGATGAATTGTTCAATGGAGATAACTCAATAATTGCTTTTATTGTATCACTACAAAAACCTATATTATTAACACCTTTTGCTCGAATCATATTTGCCATCTGAACGAATATAACATTATGATCGCCTTTCAACTTTGTTACCAGTTCTTTAAAGGGTTGATACTCTGACTTATTACAAAATTCTTCCATAAATTGTGAGGTCACTTTTATGAAATCAAACTTTACATTGTGGTATGTGAAAAGTGACAATAATCAGCACGATCAATAAATCTATCAATATATAATATATTATTTGATAGAATTTTGTATATACATTTCAATGATAGCATTGAGTATTTTTAAACAACTGACAGATGATTGTATAACACCATCACTTCCAAGAGAAACAAATAAACATTACTTCTATCATGGATTAAATGTGGATTCATAGTGGTATTCTTTGCTGGTCTAGCTCACATATTCTAATGGATGAGGGAGGTATCAAAGAATACGATATTTTTTTTTCAATAATGGCATGTTTTCAAAGTTCAAACCACAAAAAATTGTTTTTGACTTTCTTTCTGCCTCCAATAAGGGAAACTCCTCTTCAAATACATTCATCTTCCTGACAACACCAAAGTAGAAATATCATCAAACATCTGTTTGAGTTTTCGTTTGAAATGTTGACAATCTATACAGAGTTGTCGAGAAGAATCATTGTTTCTACAAGAACATTTTGATGCTCTTTAAATGAAGATTGAAAAAATATCATCTTATAGTCATAGACAAGTTCGATCACATATTCGTTTGTTGAAAAGATATCTCCCTTATTGCCTTTGCTTCAATAATCATTTTTTTCTAACAATATTTCGGATTCAAAAAAATCTCATGAATGTGGATTTAATCCTCTTTTAACTCAAAGTCCCCCTTTGCTCTTGAGGAATTTTACTCTGAAGATTGAATGAATACTCAAATTGCCGAACTTTAAAAATGTGAAGGGCTTCTGTCCTTTCTTTAGAAGTGGGTAGCTAACTAAAAGAGTGAAAAAACATGTTTGGGATGTGATCATATTAATACACAATCACAGAGAATGTATGTACACACTGTGTATTCATGATTAATGCGTGTAAATACATTCTCTGTGATTGTGTATTAAGGTTATTTTCATCTTGGTGAGTTCCTAGTATCAATGGGGATTCAAATGATATATCCCATGGGATATAATTCATAAAAATTAATCCCTCTCATAGTAGTGACGAAGTATTTGTTTCTTTCGAGAGCAGTGAATCTGAAAAGGAAAGAAATGTGTTAGATCAAACCAACGAAATCTCAGAGTTTATAAAAAACAATAGTTTGAGGATGAAAAGAAGCAAAGTGTTTCAACAATTATCCGAATTTTTTGGGACGTTTCATGACCAACTTAGGATTAATTTTGATTTAAGAAATCGTTTGATAAAATTTCAAAGAAAGCAAGAATCTCCTCTTTTCTCAAGAAAAGAAGTTGATAATTTTTTAAACGTCATTAGAGAACAAGTTGGGATAAGTACTTTGAGTCTGGATCAAGTTTTAGAATCTATTATTAGGAAAGATAAGCTTGTCTCTAGATATTTATATCTGGAAAAGAATAATAAGGATTTACTCAATGCGAAGAAAGACCTTACACAACAAATTAATACTATTGAATCATATTTATTTGCTATAGAAGAGAAAAACAATCAATTTTTTGTGCCGATAAATAAGGAAATTGGAGAAACAAAAAATCGAATATGTAGAATTGAAGGAGAACTAATAGAAGAAGCAGAATCATATAGCTTGTTGAAAGAAAGGGTCATTGAAAAGGAGAAATCAATGATTGAACTTAAACAAATTCTTGAAGAACGGCAACTGTTTATTGGCCAATTGGGGAAACGAATAGTATCAGACCAGAAAAACTATTCAACAATTAAAAATGGTTATAAATCAACCATAAAGGATCTGATTTCAGAGTATAATCAACTATTGAGTGATGAAAAACCATTGATCATAGCTCTTGAGGCTGCAGAAAACGATTTATCATCTCACAAAGCTAAGGTTTCAAACGAAGTCGGAGTGATAAATAATGAAATTACTTATATAGAAAAGAAAATCAAAGATTTGGATGAATTAATTTATGAAGAAGAAGTATTAGAAGATTCATTGAAATCTGAACTAAAATCAATTGAAAAAGAACATGAATTGAAGATGTTAGAATTTCTACGAATAAGAGATGAAGTCGATTTACATCATAAAAGCACATCAGATCTCGAGCAAACTCATAATCAAATTGATCACATTGAGGACCAATCAATTTTTGATACCGAATCAATGATTTCTGAATGTTCATCAAACCTTGAGGATATTAAAATTGAAAACAACATTTTGAGGTCAAATATTCGAGTTCAAGAGCAGAAAAAAGATAATTTAGAATTAGAGACTTCACAGACTAGAAAAAAGCTCCAGCATATTGAACAAGAAATCGAGAGTTGCAAGTACAGTTTTTCTATATTTTCTGAAGAAAACAAAAAGAACCAAGATTTACTATTCGACTATACCTCACTTCGCAAGTCATTACAGTTTCCCGAAGATAGCCATCCAATAGTGGTAATTAATAGCTGCATTGAACATATCAAGAATACACAATTTCTCAATTCTTCAAAATCAGTTGAAGTTAGTATCACTCCCAAGTTCCTTTTAAATGCCATCTCCAATATTTCTAATCAGCTTGACGAAATCAAATCGAAAATACCTCTTTGAAACAGACACAAAACCATATTGTCAATTATCAAACTTCAAATTAGAAATTATGTAGTTGTGAGTTCATTGAGATATCTCACAACATTATTGTGTCCATATTTTTTTGAATAATCAATTGGAGTCATTAAGTATATATAATAAGTATTTCGTTATCTCGCTCATCTATATTGGCACCATTCATTAGCAAAAATTTAACAATATCCAGAAATCCGCATCTTGCTGCTATATGAAGAGGTGTACAATTGAATACCAGCATCGAATCTCGATATCTTTAGCATTGATATCAGCATGATGAATTATCAGCAATTTTGTTATTTCAATATTTTTGGACTTTATTGCATAATGGAGCGGAGTCCAATTATTAAAAATGAAAAAAATACTTTGTTTTTCATACAGACATCTGCATGATTGGAAAGCAAAAACTTCACAATGTTTGTGAACCCTTTCTCGCATGAAATATGTAGCGGAGAACAAAAAGAATAAAACTTGGCACCCTTTTGTTTAAAACATTAATATTGCATTTGCATTTCAAGAGATATTCAACTATACATAAATGACCATTCATTGAAGCTAAGTGTAGTGGGCAATTTCCAAATACTAAATCATTATTCTATTATTTATTCCATTAATACTAATTCCTTCTTCAATGAAATATTGGATAAATTTCATTTGACAAAACTCAGATGCTAAACATAAATGATCCGAAAAATGATTGCATCCCCTATTGACCATGTGAAACAGTTCTAGACTCCCTGAGCATACAACAAGTGACTGAACTTCATGACTAATGGAAAAATTGAACATTAATAGTTGTTTAAAACATTTGATTGAACCAAAAAAACCAGAAAAGGATAATAAATCATGTGAATCCGGTCTCCTACTCCATTCAAATAGGCTCCAATGAGGAAAAATATTGTCAAAATGATTTGATTGGCTAATAATATTCCTAAATTCGCCAATATCATCATATTTCAAACAATACTCAATACTTGATGGTATAAATCCGTAATCCATCATTGAATTTATATCTTTTTGGTCATAAGCTATTAAGATATCATGAATTTTATCATCGAAAGCGCAATCCCCAATATTCCTAAAGTAAATCTGAGAAAGTTGGTTCTTACATTTGCCTAATTCATCATCAATCTCAAGAAATGAAAAATAATTCAATTTATATAACTTATAAAGCAAAACAGGACACCTTTCTATAGAATCTTCGATAAATTTCTTCCGAAATTCAGCATTATCCAGGTACATTACACATATATCAACAGACTTTCCAAGGTTCAAAGGCCGGAAAGAAGGAAAACTCACCAATCTCTCAACAAGATAATCCAAATCCCTAATATCATATATAATTATTTCTTGTTCCTCGCCAAATAAATACAACTCGAAATCAACTAGAATTTTTAGAATTTTTTTTCAGAAATCTAGCAATATCATGAGTGGTTTTAAATGGGCTTTTGCATTAGTTATAATTCTTCAAGAATAGCAAAAAACAACAAGAGGAATTTTTATAAACTGTGAATTTTGAGGAAGAAGATCAAATTTGTCATTAATTTTTTCTATGAAAATTTGAGTTTTAACAAAACGTTAAATGTTTGCTGTTATGCTATCCATCTCCATATTCACTAAATATGACTATGGGGTTAATTGGTTGTTGCTTTTTTATCACAATTCTACAGGAGGTGTATATTTTAACTCCGAATCAGAAGTTCTTTTAACAAATTCCAATCAAAAATATAGTATTTTAAATATATTAGACGAAGAATATAGGATTGATTATTATTTTGAGTTTCTATTAGAATATCCAGGTATTCAAGGGTATAATAGGTGGAAACAAGGGGTGAATCCATTATTGGCCACTGATTCATCAACAATTGACTTGGAGTATGTGCCAGTCAATTTAAGTTGGACTACTAGATCGTTTGGAGGTATTGCAAAATCTAATAAAGTACAAAACACTTATATTGAAGGATCCATAAGATCAGATATATGGTTTTACAGTATTGGAGCATATTATGGGAATACATACATTGATCAATATTGCCCTCAAAAAGACTGTATTCCTGGACCGGATTTAACATATAACATCAAGTCAGTTAAACTCTGGGTGAGGACACATGTCAGTCCAACAACATATTTGGCAGCAAGGACAAATGCAATTCCTACAACTAATCTAGCCAAGAGGACAACGGCAATTCCGACGACATTCTACTCAGAGAAAACCAACTCTATTCCAACATCATACGGTGTCATGAGGACAAGGAATTACAATAATATATTATCCATTGTATTATTCACCATCATTATTTAATTGGTGATCAAAATTTATAAAAAATGGAACTTTTTATTGATTTTGAAGTATCACTGTTTGAAAATTGTACATGCAATTTCGAAAAAATATTAGATGAAAAATTTATTTTAGAAAGATTAGTTAGCCTTCCATCATATAGGCCTTTTTTTCTTGAGAATTGTGTACAGATTTGCCAAAAACTCTGCGAGCATCTTTCATTTAAAGAAAGATTATTGAAAGAATCGCTGATTAACTGTCCCATTTTGCTCTATAAGCTTTTTAAAGCCGGTATTTATTGTTTCGATAGTATATGGATCGCAATGAATAACTATGAAAACTATATTTGCTTCTTTTATTTTAAGGAAAATATCAAAGATTTTCGGAATATTATCCAGGGAAAAAACAAACCTTTTAATGTAGACTCAGCATTTCTTGAAGATAATGATTTATCATGTCTCATTCAATATGGTTACAACCCAAATAGCATCGAGTTTTGTTTAAAATATGATGACTTAAGCAGTTTATTTGATTATCTTTCAGTTCCTAATTTACAGAATAATAATGCTAGATGGAGTCCTTTTGAGTGGTCAAGAAAGCCAAATTCTTTGGATTATTTAGCTTTTTCTGGCTTTTTTGGATCAATCCATTGTTTCAAGCATCTTCTCTTAAATGGATTTGATATCAATGGCAATATAATTGAGTGCATCGTGTGTGGTGGGAATATTGAATTATTTCAACTAGCATTGTCTCAAAAGTATGATCCTTCCAGATTGTTATACTTTGCATCCATTTTTTGCCAATCTCATATTCTTAACTTTTTGCTGGAACATAAAGCTAAACCTAACAAAGACTTTTCTCCAATGCATGGTGCTGCTCAACATGGTCATTTGAGTATAATAGCCAAGCTCCTTGATTCAAATTTTAAGATTGATACCTTAGATAATGAAGGGAACACTCCTATACAAATATCTGCAGGGAAAGGATATTATCATATTGTTGAGTTTTTTATTAATAAAGGAGCAAGCATAAGCTCAATTAATTCATCAATTTTGTCAGCATCCACTTATGGTCATTTTGATATTGTACAAAGACTTATTGATCATGGAGCTGATTTGAATATAAAAAATAAAGATCTATGCAGCCCTATTCACCTGGCTTGCCGTTATGGGAAAATAGATATTGTTATCTATCTTCTTTCAAAAGGGTCAAATATTGAAGCAATAAATAATAATATGCAAACACCCCTTCATTTAGCAGTTCAAGAAGGCCATATGCAGATTGTTGAGTATCTTGTAAGTCTTGGTGCAGATATAACTGCAATGGCAACCGATTTTGGTTCAGGCACTCCTCTCCATCTTGCTTCCAAACAAGGCCATTTTCAGATAGTGAAATTTCTTGTTGATTGTGGAGCCGATGTTAACTGTGTATCTGAGGGATATCCTCGAGGTACACCCCTACATTATGCAGCGTCAAACAATCACATCGAAATTGTCGAATTCTTAATATCACATGGATCAAATGTGAATGCACAAGATAGAGATATAATCATAATGATTTCCTCTGGACTCCACTGCACTATTGTTCAGTAAATGGACATTTTTTAATCAGCAAGTATCTTGTGGAACATGGAGCAGATATCAGCATCATGGAAAAGAATTCTATCACTCCTCTTCAATTCGCAATTAAATATGGACACAAATCTTTAGAAGAATATTTTCTGACAAGTGCCGGGTGAAATAACCCTGTTAGAACCAGAACCGCATTTCAATTCAGGGTAATTTGGCCTTTGTTGTAACATTCTGAATCACATCTCCCAATCCAAAGCTCTCTTCTCAAATTTAACGATATAATCAGAATTAACTAAATTACACTAACATTTGAATTGAATTTAAAACCAAATTGACGATGGAAAATCAACAATTTACAAATCAAATAAAGACATTCTATGAATTTTGATAACCAGTTTCAGTTAACAGAAAAATTGAGAATTTAATGGTCATTAGTTCTATCGTTCCTTACTTTTTTGGGATCATGCATCACGTTGCTCCACACGACAACTTTACCATTGTCAAGAACCTTGACGAGGTTACTGTTAAATGCCTTGAACAGATCGATTCAGATCAAGCTTTTTGGGTTGCTGACTTCAACCGTGTCAGACACAGTCTTTCTCTCTGGGAAGAAAATTTGAGCACAATTAAGATTCATTATGCTATGAAATGCTGCGATGAGCCAAATCTTCTTACTTTTCTTGCTGATAGAGGTACCGGTTTCGATTGTGCCTCCAAGAATGAAATTGAAAGGATTTTGGCTCGTGGAGTTGATGCTAATCGTATTGTTTTTGCACATCCTATCAAATCAATCGCTGCAATCAAGTATGCTAAGGAAGTTGGCGTCAAGAGGTTAGTATTTGATACAGAAAACGAGCTTAGAAAGATTTTGAGGTACTTCCCCGATGCAGAAGTATTTTTACGTGTAAAGCCTAAGTTTACAAATGCTAAGATTCAGTTATCAAATAAATTTGGTGCTGATCCCAAGGAGGTCACATCTCTTTTATCTCTTTGCAGTGAATTAGGAGCTAACTTTATTGGTTTCTCGTTCCATGTCGGAAGTTTGTGTGATGATATGACCACATTCAGAGTTGCATTAGAATATATTGCTGATTTGAAGTCTAAAGCCGAATCTCTTGGATTGAATGTCTGTTTTGTTGATATTGGTGGCGGTTTCCTCCCTCCAAGTGCCCCCGCCAAAGTTTCATTTACACAAATTGCAGAAACCATAAATACAGCCATTAACGAGCTTCTAGGGGATGAAGAAATTGAAATTATAGCAGAACCAGGTCGCTTTATTGCTTCCGATTATATGGACATTCATATGCCTGTAATCAGTGTTAAGACACACAATGAAGAAAATGGAGAAATTGAGCAAAGCGTTTTCGTTCCAGATGGAATTTATGGAGCTTTCAATGCTTTGAATTATGACCATGCTGAACCTCATTTCGAAATTCGTACCGAAGGTGCTTATGAAGGATCTGAAGACTCTCTTGAAAGAATCAAAACACTTCTTTGGGGTCAAACTTGTGATTCAGCAGATCTTGTTTATGAAGAAATGAAATGGCCAAAGCTTGAAGTTGGAGATTTGTTATCCATTTCGAAGTTTGGAGCCTACACATATTCACCCACATCATTCTTTAATGGGTTCCCACATCATAAGGTATTCTGCATCAACATGGAGGATGATGAATTCTAAACAAATTTATATTTAGATTCTTTTTAACAAAAATCAACATCTTCAATCGGATCATCATCAAGTATCTTCCCTTCTTCTTCAATTTCATAATCAGTAGCAATTGTCTTTGAAGGAATATTAAACTTGTTTTTGATATACTGGTATGATGAAGTGTCCTTACTAAATACCCTGCTTTCAAGGTCTTTGGGCTTCATATATATGCATTCAGTTGGCCAACACAACAATGGTTCATTTGGTGATTCGATGATTGTAACCACTGATTTGTAACCTTGTTTCAAACTATGAAAAGTCGAGGGAGCAGAATGAACATTGTGACATATAACAGATCTCATTGACATTGTTACTCCATGTTCAACCAGATCTGCATCATTCCATCCAATGTTAACCATTGTATCTGCCATTGAAAAATGTTCAGCCGAAATACTTATCTCATCAAGATTTGTGTAAAAATCCAGATAGTTCTCGAATAACACATTCATAAAACGAATTGGATTCACATGAGAAATTGACAAAATATCTTCCTCGCTTCTCTTTTTCTTTTTATAAAGCACTTCGCCAACTGCTTGGAAAAATGATAAAGACTCATAATTGCCACAGTTGAAGTCTCGAGCAAATTGGAAATTGTTAACCAGTGATCGGATATCTCCCACATTATCTGCTATTAATGACTCGATCAAATCATTCTTCAATGAGATGCCTTCATGTTCTCCAATTCTCTTAAGTACCCTCTTAAAAACAGATGGAGGGACTTTGTTCAATTGAATTCGGTAAAAGCTCCCCAAATAAGAATCAGTCGCATATTTCTCTTGTGTTGGATCCACTATCCAAATCACAGGATACTTAAACCCATATGACATATTATACTCACGAAGCACCCCCAAAAATTCGTGAAAATACCCGAAAGGCACTTCAAAGTTATCTAGAAGCAAAATTTGCTTTCTATGCGATTGATTTGGTCCGATTGAGACAAGCTGAGCTCTTGATAGAAACAATGCAAGAGAAGGGACAAGAACAGAATCCCTATATGAAAAATTTGCCTTTTTCTCTTTTCTATCAGGAATGCTCACACCATAAGTATCGTCATCAGGACAAAACTCAATAATATCTATATTTTTTATGGAACAACAACATTTAACAAGCGTTGATTTACCGGATCCATATGGACCTGTCACTAATATTAGCCTGTTGCTAGAATTGTTGTTTCGAAAAGTTAATCCAATCACATTAAAAAAATCATTCGGCTTCTTTTTCACCTCATGGAAAGGCAAATCCTGAATATCCTTGGGTTCGTATCTGCTTGTCCATAAATCCGAATGGCTCGCCAAAAAATGAAGGTGTGGACTAGGTTGAACAAGTTGTTTACGAGGAGGCATTTCGAACTGATGTCGAATCCCCAAACCTTTGTTTCAAATGAAATTCGGGAAAGGATCCGCCATTCTCTTGGAGATTGCACTATTTATTATGTTACTCACGGTAGGGTACTAGTAGCTTGTCCAGATCCCAAAAAATGGAGTATTTATGGGATGGGCTACTTAATTGTCGCAAAAAGCCGAGAAGGAAACGGCCAAATTATTCTTCTTGATACAGAAGGGCTGATTCCACTATTGGTACATGAAATGTACAAGAAATTTTCTCAGAATCTCTCATCTTTGTCTTCAGATTTTATTTGTTTTCCATCAGAACTGTGTACCATTGGAATACAGTTCAGAAGCAGCAGTGATGCAAAAGGATTCGTCAAAGAGGTAGACTCGATTTCCCCTGACAGTTCTTTCTCGTTCAGATCTATTTTTAGGAAGAAAAAACTCCCAATATCAGCACCTCACGAGGTTGTCCACCAGTCAGGAGCAAAATGGAACCCAGACAAGGGTTTCGAGGTGGATTCTCAACCCGTGTCAACTGAGCAAATTTGCTCAATTCTTTCAGACTCTACAAAATAACAACCCGGAAACCACTGACGAAATAATCAATTCTGTGAAAAAGGCGACAATAAATTTTTTTCTTCATTTTACGTCGTTAGTATCAGAAAATATTTTCACAAAATTGAAATCCTTTTTTCCATCATTAATGGAAGATGATCCTAGGCGATCTAAGTCTCAGGACTCGATGGGAATGCCAGTTCCCACATTTGATGAGAATCTGGATAGTGCTAATGTGATGAATGATGAAGAAAGAAAGCCTATATCATTCAAGAAGTTGACTGGTGAAGAAGTCCACAGGAAAATGGTTGAGGATCCAGATAGAACTAAACTTATTGATGCGAGGTATGACTACGAATATGAGGGAGGGAGAATAAAGACTGCCATAAATTTTCAGACATTTAAGGATTTAACTAAGTTCTATTCAAACAATACGGGCAAAGATATTGATATAATATTCTATTGCGAGTTTTCTCAACATAGAAGCGTTGAGATCATTCAAAATTTCAGAAATTATGACCGATTGCAGAATTTATACCCAAAACACACTTTCCCAAATTTATTTTTACTTATAGGAGGTTTCAAAAAAGCATTTTATGAGACAAATCATATTTGCGAAGGTACTTATGTACCAATGAGGGATCCAAGATATCTAACCATTTTGCCTTCCAGAGACGACCTTTTTAAACAGGAGTTTGTCCTTCAGAAAACAAGTATTATGCGAAGTAAAAGTTTGAAAAATCAAAGAGAGTCAAAAGTCTCTCATTCATATGATTATCTCCATAATATGTAAACATGTCTTTTATCTAATGAATGCTTTTTTTTCCAGCTCTTCTTGTAATTCCTTTGATGATAATGAAGGAGAAGCCTTTTGATCAATTTTCGAATAAATTTTGAATGCCCATCTATCCCATTCTTCAGCTTGAATTCCATTTTGGCTCATAGTTGTTGCTTGGTTAATCATTTTTTTCATGGATTTTGCCTCTTCATTTACTTTCTGATACTCTTTTGATAAAATTTTTGCATCAATTATTAATGATTCTATTGCACCAATTGAAGATTCATTGGATTTTATTGATAGCAATGATCTAATTTGCGCAATTTCATTTTGAATTTCCCTGGTTTCCTTGGAAACATAACTCTCAATTCTTTTTGGAATAATTTCAATAATGCTGGTAAAGTTGCTTTCCGAAATATCTTGGTCTATTCCAAGAATTTGAATGCATTTTTGAAAACTCATAAATATTGTACTCAGGCTTTTGGCATGTTTGTCTTTCAATAGGTTCATTTCTTCAGACCAAGAATTTTTGAGATTATTAATGATATTATCTTTCAAAGATATGATATCATTGTATTCTCTGTTCTTCATCTCATATGATGAAATCAAACTAGTTTTTTGTTGGTTCAATTCGATCACAATTTTTTCTTTGCAATTGTTGATTTCGGTGATTTGAATTTGAAGCTCTTTGATCTTTTCTAGCATTTTGTTTTGTGCACAAATTAGATCCAGGTTTTTACTTCTATAATTTTCAATAATTGCTTCATTTTGTTTCTTTGTTTTCTCATATTCTGAACCAGAATCTTTGGTATTCTGTTTTAATTGATGTAGTTTAGCTTTATACCTTGCAATCACGTCATTTAATTGTTTTTGATATGATACCTTCATGATTTCTAACTGCTGATTATAGCTAATAGCTTGGGATTCAATTTGCTGCTCCATTGATTCTATTTTATTCTTATATTTACCATTAATACCACTAATCTCTGCTTCTAATTCGTTTATATGTTTCTTTTTATCTACATTAATATCATTTATGTGTTTTTCATGTAGTATGTACTGTTTCTGAATCACCTCTTCCAGATCTTTGATTTTTTGTTCAAGAATATTATTCTTATTATCTGTAGATTTTATATTCATCTCATATTCTCTGCATATTTCTTGATACTGTTCAACTTCTCCTCTCAACTCACTAATTATATCATTGTTTGATTGTATATTATCATGGATGTTTTGAATAACTCTTCTGAGTTTAAAAGGGAGATTATTAGAGCATTTTTCGAAGTTGCTTATATTAACAAGAACATGGTTGATTGAATTAATTAATGTTCTCTTCTTTTCCGCCGATGTTTTTTCTTGTAATTGTCGTTCTTGGATTTCGGTTTGAATTCTCATTTCATCTTCAACAATAACTTTTTCAAGTTCTTCAATCTTCTTTTTATATACATCTGATTGTAGAATCATCCTTTGATTAAACTTCCTCATCACATCATTTATGGTAAAGGCTGCTTGCACAATTGATATCAACTCAGAATTCAATACATCATTAATTCTATTGGAATCAATAATCAAATCGAGAGCTCGAGAGAGTTCAAGTGGATTCGATTCAGGAAGCAATGCTCGAAACAAAGTTGAATCATATATTAAATCTGGAGCATTTGCTTTTAGGAAAGTTTCAACCCTATGACATTGTCCTTTAATTGTAGATACAATTTGTAGATCAGAAGGTTTTTCAATAATCCATTCATGTAATTCTCCTTTGCATATAATGTCATTTATGAATTGATTCTGCGCCATTGATAAACCCAGTAATGGGCTTGATGATATTAATGGGAGTTTTTGTGCCAAATGAGTTACTAATCCTTCTATTCCATTGACAGAATACTCTTGAATTGCTAGATTTTTGCATGGAAGAGGGACATTTTTTTCTAAGATGGATATGATAGAATCATCCTTATTTTTCATATTCAATTTGAGACTATTGTTTTCTTTTTCAAGCTCCATAATTCTTTGGTGGAGTTTTAAATTGGAATTATATCCTTTTTTCTCATTTAGGTAATCACTCATATAAATATATGAGAGAATTTTATATGCTTCAAATATAATTGGCAAACCCTCCAACTCTTTAGTCGGTAATTCTTTCATATTCTCTAATTCTAGAAATATTAGACTCAAAAGCTCATTTATATCTCCACTTTGTCCATCATTGTCAAGATATTTAGATAGCTTGCGCAAATATCCCTTAAGTTTCTCTTTTTCTTTGCGATCAGAAATACATTTTATACCATTTTTAATGCTATCTTCAAGGAGAATCTCACCAATATTGTACAGTTCATTGTCTGAAGATTTCATTTATAAACGGACGCATGGAGGGAAACTCAATAAAAATCGACAATATTGATCAAATTAAGTCTAATCTATCTAAATATCATGTAGAATACCTTACTGCTGTTTATGGAGATGCAAAATTCAATACCAAAAGGAGCAAAAAGTTCATAGTTTGTGTATCTTACTTTGGGATTCATTTTTTCCGATGTGGATTATTTCAAAGAGATTATAATCAGAAAAAATTTATATCTCATTACGATGTATTGGAAATCAAGTACATTGATGAGAAATCAAGATGTATTTGCTGTAAAAATGAGTCAATAATTGTTATTTCTGATCACATAAGTTATATACAACATTATTTATTATATATGAATTCATATATATTTTATGATTCGGTTTTTGCTTACCAGGTTTTGCTCTCTGGGTTTATCAAAGGGAATCCTCAGGTTCCAATAATGAATAAAAGGAGCAACAATTTGTCGAAAATTAGGTATTTAGCCTATTGTATGAAGTATGAAGAGATTCCTGATGAAAATACAGTTTTGTTGCTGAAGTGGTATGGAAGATCTATCAGGACAGCGATCCTTTTTAGTGAGTTCCACAAAAGTCACATTAACTTTAAGATTATTTTAAAATCTCTTTCTCATGAAAAGAGTCTTTCATTCCTCATTCTTGATAATTATTTTTCGGATTATGTAGGAGTCCTAATCGGCAATATCACGTATTATTTAAGGAATATACAGTTGATTTGCATGAAGAATTATAACTTTCCATCATTCACATCAATTCCATGGAGAAACACCGAAATGGATAAAGCATTATCATTATCATTATCAAATTGCCAATTTAGTAATATAGTTGACTTATTAACACAGATATCAGGTTTCCCTGGGGTGATTCAAAAGTTTGAAATTGAAAACATATTTTTAAACCAGAAAACAGTTGAAGCCCTTTGTCAGTTGATTGTCCGATCGAGATGTTTTTCAACTCTTGAGGTTTTATCATTGAAAAATATTTCAACTGATCAAAAAAACTCGAATTCATATTTCAAGACTCTTTGTAGTTATATTAATGAACTTCCAAGATTGGTAAAATTTGAGGCACAAAATTGGAGTCCATATGTTACTTTTCCAATTGTGCATGAGGAGTCATCATTTAACATTTTTCCAAACTCAAGGGTTCAGTGTTTGTTTTTTTCTGGGTTATCCATGATCAAAGTTATCGGATCTACTGTTTTTCCAAACAACATAAGGGAAATTAGGCTTCCTTTTTGTGGTTTTAATTTTAAATCATTGTATGGTTTTATCAAATCACTTAGTAATATCAAAAATACATTTATTCTAGATATTTCTGAAATGGCAATTAAAAAAGAAGATCTTGAAAAGTTTTATGATTGTTGTTCATCACTTCCTTCTATACCTAATATTGTAGAAATGATTTGGAATAGAAATAAACTTCCAAAAGCATTTATTTCCAATTTCAAGCGTATATTTGTTAATGATGAAATTACCAAATTTCTATCCATATCATTTATTTATCGACAAAAAACTATTAAAACACTTATGAAATTAATCAGCTCTCTGACCAAAACTCACATATGGGGATTTGAAATCAAAGGAGATAAAGAAACTGCCCTTGGAAATAGCATTGTTTCTGTTATTAACTGTCTTTCCAAGATCAAGTCATTAGGATATCTTGATATTTCGAATCATGGATTAGAAGAGGTTGAAATTATGAACTGTATCCAAGCTCTCAAATCTTCAAAGCTTTTAAGAGAGTTAATCATTGATGGTACATCTATTCAGAATATTCCGGCGTTTTATGGATTTTATCAAAATATATTGGCAGTTCCATCTATCACAAGCTTTTCGGTTCCTCAAAAGGATATGAAGAGAATATTTTCCAATTCACTATTGAGTGAATTGAATCATGAGAGGTTCTTTGCTTTTAAAGAAAGGTTTTGTTTAAAACAAAGACCAGCTAGTATAAATATTAGGTCAGATTTCTATAATATGAATAATGATATGAATATGATAAAAGAATTTGAGGCAGTTTATCCTTTTTCTCTCTCATCATTTCACTCAATAGATGGATTTTGGCTAAACTCACCAACTATAAGTGAGTGTTTTGTGAAATCACTTCATGATATGTCTTTTCCTACTAACAATCTATCTCTTTTATTCTCACAAAGAACAGTTTCTTCTTCATTGAATGTTCCTCCATTTTTTTCTATTAATCAAGATATTTTTGTCCCAAAAAATATTCGTCCTTTTTTTAAGAGAGAATCAATTCAACAACAAAATTCACCAGAAAATCAAAAAGATCTTAATGAAGAAGATTTAAAGCCAAATAATGTTAACAAAGAAATATTTGAAATGCTGGAGTTTCTGGAAGAAAGACTTGATGAAATTAAACAAATGAGAATTGAAGGTGAATTTGTTTCTATTATACCAATTTCAAATCCAACAATATTTTTGAGCAAAAAGGACTTCCTATTTATCAAGAAGTCTATCATTAATGATAATGAGAGTTCAATTAATCAAGGAGAATGTTTATATTATTCATTCAACTCATATCAATCAACTAAAGATATTCCATCACTTGAAATCAGGTTCAATGAAAGCCATTTTGAAAACCTGGATTCTTATATAATGTCGAAGAGCTTTATTATGCGGATAAAAGAATCATGTTCAAAATTGGTCAATTCTGAATTGTCAAATGAAATACCACTGAATTTGGATTTAACTATTCGTCCAATAACAGATGAGTTATGTGATAGCTTTATCGAAAAGATTAAAAAAGACTTTTTCGAATCCACTATTCAGGTACAAAATGATCCAATAATAGTACCAATAGAATTCCAGAAAACTCAACCATTCATACCATTTCTCCCCCCACCATTAGAAGAAATGGATTCATTTGCTAATTTTAATGAAAAACATGATAATGAATCAGAAGATTATAAGACTTCAAATGGATTGGGCAATGATTCTTTGAATAGTGGTAAGGATGTTAAACCACCCCTAATAACAAATATTCCAACATTTATCCCAATTCAAGAGATTCCACTTTTAGATTCAAACCCATCAATTTTGAATCCTAACATTAGGCTGATAATTCCTCCTCCAATAGTGTCTGATACTCTCAATTCAATGGACCAAACTAATGTTTCAATAACTCAATCAGAAATCCCTAATTTGATACCGCATAACATGAAAGCATCAAATCTGGAAAATATTAAACCAATACCACCTCCATTGCTTACATCAGCATTTCATGGTGTTGAAGATGTAACCCAAACTGCGAAAGCAAAATCCTCATTTAATGCTCTCCCAGACATTGTATTTCCGTCAATTATACCGACTAATTGTTCGGAAATCGATTCTCTTAATACACAATTTATTGACACTTTCGATTTGCCCACCAATGAAAGTGCCCTGAATCAATATGATATCTCTCCACATCTCCCTGCATTAATGACATGCGACAATTTTTATGATGCCTTTATTCCTCCAATACCTTTACCAACTCAAGAATTTACTCTTCCTCTTCTTGAGACAACAGATGAATTTATATCTGCGGAAATCCCTTCAGGTTGTCTCTCATCAGATCAATCAGATACCATTGACATAGACAATATCCCAATTATTACTGATGAGAGCGAAGATGAGTCAGATGATAACCCATCTTTATTCGGAATGAGATTTTTGCACACCAACTACCACACAGTTGGGTTTAGTACCAATATTGTAATAAAATAGATTGTTTTTTAGCGCCTTTTTATCGATAAAAATGGTTAAGCTCTACCACTATCATCCTCCTGAGCCAACTGATCCTTCTCTGTATAATCAAGAGGCTGCCAAACCCACTACTGAAGAAGAATTGCTGAAACTTCGAGAATACCCCGTATACAGCACCACACAAAAAATTATTCAAGTAATGTATTTTCTTGTGTTTGGAATAGTCCGTATTGCTGTTGTTCTCCCATTCCTTCTAATTAATGGTTCCCTGTTCATGTTGTTATGTATTATATGGAGGGCTGTTGGTCGCCCATATGGTTTCCAGGTTTTTCTCCAAAGATTCTATTCCACTCTTACTAGGATTTTCTTGTTCCTTTTAGGATTTATTCGCATCAAGTATCATGGATCAATCGACCCTGATGCAAGGTTCAGAATATCCAACCATCTTTGCTTCCTCGATGGATGGCTTTTGTTACCTCTTGCACCCAGGCCTCTTGCTAAAAAGGAATTGTTTACTGTTCCATTTGTTGGGGACATGCTTGATGTTTTTGGTGGCATCCCAGTGGACAGATCAAAGCACTCCGGCGTTACCAAAAAACTTATTGAGGCTGCAATCGATTCTAAGATGCCAGCTATTGCTTTAGCCCCAGAAGGAGCTACTACATCTGGAGATTACATGTTTAGGTTCCATCTTGGTGCATTTTTGTCGGATTTACCAGTTCAACCAATTGCCATCAGATACACTCTCTGGGGAACATCCAGAAGCATAGCACATCTATCATTCTTCCATCATTCACTCTGGCATCTAATCGTTTTGTTGGGGATTCCTTTTGTAACTGCTGATATTACCTTCTTTGAGTCTGCCACAATAAAAACTCATGGAGAAAACGATCCGAGGAAATTTGCTGATGCAATTCAACTGAGAATAGCTAATCATTTAGGTGTTTTAGCTATTGATAAAACAAATCGAAGCCTTTTCGCTGAAAAGAAAGAATAAAAGATAGGCCAACTGTAAGTCCCACCCACTTACTTTTGAATACATTCAATATCCGTAATTTTTTCTTAAAATTATATTTTGTGGCATTGAAAAAGAGATAATCGGCTGACACAAATATTTATTTAACCCGCGGGAAAACCTACCCTATTAGCTCCCTGAATTCATGCAATCTCCGCTCATTGCACTTCTGGATATATTGATCTGTGTATTTGCTAAGCAAATTATCCACTGAACAAGAATTAGATACTGATGAAGCACTTTTCTTTTTGTAAAATGCATTATAAACTACATTTTCTTGATTCATTGTTAATCTATATTCGCTTCTCTTTGATGTATGAGTAACTATTCCGATTATCTCTAAAAAAGATAATACTAGATACATTCTTCTTTCCAAAGATTTGATATCTGTTTTAGGGTGATGAAACAATGTTGATACACTTCTCATCGAAAGAGTGTCAACTCCAAGGTAAAAATAGAGGCAAACGAATTTGGTAGCAATACTGCCGAGAGACGGTGAGGGACCGATACTAAATAATGAAGAAAAAGGTTGTGTTAATGATGAACATTCTATTTCAGCATAAGAATTGGCCAGAGTTTCGGGAGCATATTTCAATCCAACCCAAGCAATCCTCCTCCTCTCCAGAGACTGGCAAACCCCAAGGGAGGTCAAGAAGTTAAAAAAATCATACACTCTACGATGTTGGATGCCATATTCCTTTGAAACCTGTATAATATTAATATCTTGTGGTTTCTTAACCTCGTACTCGTTTACCAACTGCTTAAACAGTGATGAAACAGTTGGAACGTGGGTGTTCTTTTGCTTTTGCTCATCTCCTGATGAGCTCAGACTCAAAGAATACCTTTGGGCCGATTCCTCAACATTGCTGCTCATAATAAAATAATGACTCACTTTCAATGAGTTTATACAAAATTTCCAATTCAAAAATTATCACAAAATAAAAAATATTATTAAGAAAATTTTAGTTGAGTTAAGAATATTGAAGAAGTAATTTTTTTTGAATACAACCGTCATTCTTTTGAATCAATTATTAGAGATTATTCAGAATTCTTTATATCATTGAATAAAGTTGGCCGAAGATATTTCTCTGATAATATAATATATTCAATTCTCTTTATTCAGATTTTCCTCTGTTTCAATTGCTTCCATATCAATATCTACCCCAATACGATTATCTGTAGTTTTTCCAACTAACTCAACTTTTTGGTTTTTATCACGGTTTTTGTCCATCATTTCAAACGTAGTATAAAGAACTGTACCTACCATGCCCAAGGCAAGACCAAGCATTTTCTTTCTCATTTTCTCCAAAGGCTCAGGAGCATCTGGAGGGAATAACATAAGTCCTACAACAAATATTATCAATGTTTTAACGTGACCAATAACTTGATATGTAATCGCAGATGTTCTACCAATAATTGCAAATGCAGACACATTCGATCCAACTGCAATGATTCCTGTCCCTAGAGCAAGAATGGCTTCCCATTTGGAAAATTCATGCTTCAAAATGGATTTGTTTCCATTCATCTCTAAAAATACAGCTGATAATATTGCAAGAAATGCCATAGGAAACGCCGTTTGATGTTGAAGAGATGTACCTCCCATATTAAACTCCTTTTGAAGTTGTCCATTATACAATTGAGAAGCTGTTGTTGTAGCCACTGCAAATATCGCGAAAATACATCCGATAAAGTTAAACTGGACATCATTCACCGAAAACAAATAGAGTCCACAGAGCAAAACAACAAGAGAAAACAGCGTTCTTACCGGAGTTTTCTTCTTGTACAAAAAGAAGTTAATTAATACCATAAAAGGAATCGTAGCAAGCTTGGAAAGCTGATAAAATCCAATTGAATTCGTTCTTAAATTAAAATTCATCAATACAATACTTGCAGAATTATAAAACCCTAATAACCATCTGGAAATTGATGGGAGTCCTTCTGAGTGATCGAAAAATTTCAGTCTGAGCATCACTTCTAAAAGTCCATAAGTAACAAAAAAGTGATAAGATGATAATGAAACCGGCCAATCAAAATGAAAATGAGTCATAAGATACTTATTAGATAATATCAAAGAAGTTGATGTTGACATTGTCAGCAAAATAATAACAGCAGTACCACAACCACAACCCATTGTTGAATATTAATGTCAAACAGTCTCAGATCGAAAAAGTGACAGAGCACTTTTCTTCTGAAATGAATTGAATTGAGTTTTATTTTGAGTTGAAAAATTGAATTGCATTGTAAAGTGTTGTAAATCAGACTAATAAGATGTCCCAGAGTTCAAATAATAAATATACGAGTCCTTTTGATGTTATTCATCATGAATCATACGATGAGTGGAAATCTAATCGGAAGGAGATGATAGCTAGTTTAGGATCGTATTTGATAACACTAACGGAGAATGATGTTGTAGTTCTTTTTTCTGAATGGGAAGGAGGCATTCACTTGATGGTACAAAGATCCACAGCTGAAAGTTCTCTTTCTTGTTTGCTGGTTATATCTGTTCTTCATTATTTCAGGAGATCATTTGACCAATTTAAGAGTTTTCATCCGATTCTAAAAAATTATTTGTCTCACTCAAATATAAATGTATGCAAAGCAACAATTACTGTGATGAGATGGGCAACAGAAGAAATAGCAGATAACATCATTTTTTTATATGAAGCCCTTGAGCTTGCAAAAGACTGGATATTATCTCCGAAGGACGCGAATAAAACTTATATAGCTCTGAGAATAATAAAGGAAATGTCAAGATTTGTGCCCAAAGATATTCTGAATATCACCTACTATCATGTTCCAGAGATTTGGGATTCAATATCATCAAATAATGAAGCTTTAAGAGATATGGCCATTAAAATAATGGATATTCACTTACGAAATATTCCATCATCGACGACTCTGTCATTTTCTTCTTCGCTGTTCTTGGATTCAATCACTGATTTATCTTCTCAAATTAACTTTCCCAAAATGGGTTCCCTCAAACTTTTGCATTGTGTGTTTTTGTTTTGTCCTGAATCCGTAAAAATAACACAAGTAATGGAAGTATTATTATTAATAGTTTCTAGTTGCCCGAAAAACATTTTGCTTGTAAGTTTGGATCTATTATGCTCAATATGCAAGAAATACCCTGAACAGATTTCTCGGGCATTTACCCAACCAATTTTCATGTCAATCATGTTACGACTAAATTCAATGGGTTCATTTGGAGATATAATTATTTCTCTATCTGCTTTAGTAAAGTGCTTACCTCCTGGTTGTATCCCCTCAGAGTACATACTCGGTGCAATTAGAAAGATTCTTGCAAAAAATCAATATTTTAATATTCAAAATGACATTTTTGGGCTATTATTTGATGTTTTAACAAAAGACCCAGAAGCTAAGCAGTTTTTTAATTTGGCTTCTGTTACTCAGCCAACATTGAATTTTCTTAAAGTATTAACACTTTATCCTGAGTCAATAAAGGATTTCCTTAGTAATCTGAGAAATTGGTGTTTGAAGGGATTAAGTGGTTTAGCAAAAAATGATAATATTATTATTACAATTCATATAATATCTTTATTCCATCGAGAATTATTCCAAAATGTTAATAATATTTTCAGTCAGCTTTCTATTTTGGTATTTCACCCCATCGAGGAAATTCGTCTTTTAATGGTTGATTTATTAACTCACGTAGATATGCCAGAATCTTATGGTACTTTGACCCGAATTTCTCTGTATGATTCATCTGAGAAGGTTAGGATCATGGCAATAAAAGGTCTGAAAAGAGAAAATTTAGGATCTCATCCAGAAACTATTGTTCAACTTCTTTATGACTCATCATTTCAGATTCGAAAAATTGCAATCCCCCTTATTTCACAATGCATAGATTTGAATCCATTGTTAATATCATCATCAATTTTGGTTTTTGTCAATGATTATATCTCGAATAATGTTACAGAGCATTCGATATCAAGATGCTCAATAGCGACTTCTTTGCTACCATATATCGCCAAATATTTTGTTCCACATGCATTGTCATTTGCTCCAACTCTAGCATGGCTTTGCATGTCATTGCTTATGAGGGGAAAGGAGTTACCAAAGCCTACGTGTAATACTAATTCATCTGTTTTTTCTGATTCTTCACTTTGTTATTCAGCATCAAAGGAGGAATCTGTTTTTTATGGAGATTTACAAAAGGCTGCTAAATCTGATTTACTGAACACCAAGTCTGATGTTTTCCGTATCGTTGATGCATTTTCCGAAAAAGATATTAATTTGCGCCGAATTTTTCTAATTGATAATTCTCTTTTGATAGAAGAAAGGGATACAAATTTGTTCAATACAATCGGTGACATGGCTGATCAAATTATACCTTATGTAATGCAAATAATTCCTGTTTTTTTGTTGTTTTTTACTCAAAATCATACCAGTACTTTATATATTTCTGCAATAACAGCATTAAGGAAAATTGTGATTTCGTTAGAATCGCGAATAAATTTGTGCATGCACTTTCCCAGTTTGGTACCCTCCCTTCTAGCTTTGCTAAGTAAATCATCTGATGAAGTTGCTTCAGAAGCAATTCGTCTTCTTGGAACCATTGGTCCTTTGCCTCCATCTTCCCCCGTTCTATCAAAAGATGAGAGCTGTGATGATTTTATATCTAGAATCAAATCGCCAACTTTTTTCTCTGATACAACATTTGAGTTTTTATCCGAAATGCTAAGTCGCCCTTCTCCTTCTCCTGTTGTTTTTGAAGCGGTAACTCAATTGATTTGCAATGATTATTGTGTTTCTTTGCCATATCTCGATACCATTATCAATGCTTTTGCAAACGCTTTAGTGATTGATGAGAATCCAACACCATATTTTGATCAACTATCATTGGTTTTTTATCATTGTAAGGTTCACATTTTAGCTCATTTTAAGACTCTAGTTACTATTTACAAAAGAAATATAAGAAATCAGAGCTGTTTTTATTCTCTTTTGGTTTTATCATATCATTCAAGTGCCGATTTTTTACCCTTTGCATCAGAGTTTTATACTTTATCAATCAAATTCTTTGCAACGCGTGATTTAGAATTCTTTAGAATGTTGAATAATTTTTTTGTAATAGTCATTTTATTACAACATCAGTGCTTAGATTTTTATCTGGATGCTATTGAACAAAGAATAACTTCTCGTGATATCGAAGAAAAGTTTTTGTCTATCGCCCTCAAGAGTTTGGTTATTATTGTTCAGAGTATCCCATATTTATTGGAAGCTTCTCGAATGTTGAGAATATGTTTTAGTGTTTTTTCTCGTGTAAACATCAAAGCTTGCGAGGAATTGTTAATCAATTTGTGTTTGTTTGGATATATAGATAATGAAGCAGTGGACTCTTTCCTTGTTCAAAACAGGATCAGTGTCCCTCAACTAGAAACTGTGATTTCATTGACTTCTAATGGCCCTGTTTTTTATTGTAAAGAGGATTGGTTCAAAGCTAGGAAAATCAAGGCACCAGTTCCAATTAAAAGCTTAACCCCAATTCCGAAGCCAATTGATTCACCGTTGCTTAAAATATCACCCCCTCAATACAATAATCAAAGGAAATGGATTGATGGTATAACCACAATTGTAATATCTAATTCTCCCTTGTTTACCATAAGATGTTGTTCACAAATTGCATCTCAGCACCGAAAATTTAAGAATGATCTTTTTCCAATTGCATTTTTATCTTGTTGGAATGGTTCCACTGAATTAGAGAGAAATCATTTTTCAGAAGTATATCAGTCAGCAATCCAAACCTATGAGCAGCTTGATCCACTAATACTCACCATCATCAATCTTTTAGATGCGTCTGGAATTCCAATGAGCATAAGCGATGGAGTAATATCACAATCAAGTTACTCAATGCCTTTAGCCTTATATTATCAACAAAGGCACTTCAGGAAGAATCCAAGTGATAGAGGTTCTGTTGAACGATTATTAAGTTTGTATACTAAAATGGGGATGTTTGAATCAGCCAGGGGGTTACTGGCTCAAACATATCAAGCAATTGGATCAATCGAAGCTGCCAAATGGTTTGAAAAGCTTGAAGAATGGGAAAGAGCCATTGAAATATATGAATCTCAGCCAAATATTGATAGGAGTTCTCTAATTCGATGTAATGCAAGAATTGAACAATGGGATTATGTTAGAGAACAACATAGTACCTTTGACTCGATGAGTTCAGATCAACAAAATCAAAGTGTTCAATATTTAGCATGGGCATTTTTTAATTTTAATGATTTTGATACAACAAAGAAGTATTTAGATATGATCGGCAATAACATATCATCGCCTGATTCGTTAATATTTCATATTCAGTATCTGATAGCAACAAAACAATACATACTTGCTCAACAAAAGATTGAAAAAGGTTTCATTTTATTGATTCAGAATCGTTCAATATTTGATGGAAATGATGCAAATCAAACCAAAAAATATCTTGAATATTCTCACTTATTGGTTGAATTACAGGAAACTATTAATCTGAAACAACAGAGTATTTCTACTGTTCCTCAGATATGGCAAAATAGGCTTAAAGTATTTTCTGAAGAAAGTGATTCATGGATGACATTAATTAAAACCCGAAGTCTTGTTTTAAGTCCTTCCGATCATGTTCAAGCTTGCATGAAAATGATATCGGTCCTCAGAAAAGAGAGAAAATGGAGAGTTATTGACTCGTATTTATCAAGGCTTAGCACAATTAATACTCATCCGTCTTTTATTATTGGACATCTTAAAATTTTATGGGCCAGAGGTGAGAAAGGTTTTGCAGTCGATTTGATTTCATATTTTAATCAATGCATATCTTTTGATTCTGCTGAAATGATCAAATCTCATTTCCAAAGTCCGTTATTCAATAAGTTTGAATCAAGAATCTGTTTTTTAAGCAGCTTTAATGTCAAGTATAAAGATATCAAAGATCCTTCCTCCCAAATTACATATTATAAGAAATATCTCGAAGATAATAAAATTGATCAGTTTTTCAAAGCCCGTTTGTTGAGAGTATGTGCGACATGGAAATATACCCTTTATAAAGCAAGCGCTTCATCATCAACATCATTATCTGAAATCATTTCATTATTTGAAAAATCAAATGCCTTGAATGAAAAAGACTATCGTACATGGGCTGGATTGGCCTATGCAACAAGCAGAGCACTATCACATACTGAAGAGAAGAGGCCAATTTATGCAGTTCAAGCAATTTCAAGTTTTCTTCGAGCTGCCAAGCTTAAGACAACTGAGTCTCTTGAATATCTTTGCCAAATGTTTTCTATCCTTTTCCGTTATGGTGAATACCTTGAACTTCCAATCGAATTAGAAAGGGAGATTGTTGATCTCCCTGCTTCAATTGTGATTCAAATAATTCCACAAATTGTTGTTCATATCTCTCATAAAGACGAGAATATTCGAAGAATTGTAAGGAATATTGTTATAGCATTCTCAACAAATCATTTTGAAGCTCTTGTTTTTGCATTATCTGTGTTATCTATGGTTGATGATAAATCTGTTTCATCTATTGCAAAAGAAATGTTAAACTCTTTGGGATCCGAGCATTCTGAAGTTTATACCGACTCAAGGCTGTTTATTAATGGTATGCATTTAGCAGCAGTATCTCTTTGTGAGTCAATGTTGTTTTCAATAAACCGAGCCTCTCATGCGAGGATGACTCATGATAAATCAATATTCGAAAAAATAATATCAGAGTTATTTGAAAGTGTCGAGAATCCAAAGTGTGAATATGATAGAATTTTTGCTCGCTCAATTTCTACAACAATGAGGAGGTGCTCAATTTATTTCCAAAAAGTAACCGAGGGAGAGACCCATATGGAAAAACCATTGTGGGAGTGTTTTCAACAACTCTTTTCGGAACTTGAAGAGAGAATGAAAAAACTTGAATCAATTCAACTCTCAAAAATTTCTCCAGAACTTTGTAACAAAAAATCATATAATATTTCTATTCCAGGGATGTACACCACAGAATCATCATCTCCAAAGCTCGAATCAATAGATCAAACACTTCATGTTCTTAATACTCAGCAACATCCTCGATGTGTACATCTCCTTGATCAAAACGGAATCAAATGGAAATTCTTGCTTAAGGGAAATGAAGATTTAAGACTTGATCAGAGGATAATGCAATATTTCTCTCTCCTAAATGGGATTATCAAAAATAACAGACTAACTAAAAATCTTGGAATAAATATTGCCCAATATGCAATAATTCCATTTGCACCTAATGCTGGATTAGTGTCATGGGTGACAGGTGCTGACACTTTGCAACAATTAGTTGTTGAGTTTAGGAAAATTCGTTCAATCCCCCCTGTATTGGAACAAGATATCTTTAGAGAATTTTGTACCTGCTCTTATAATGTCATAAACAATATTCAGCGTTATGAAGCTTTTGAGCTAGTTTCAGAACAATCTCATGCGAATGAATTAAGGGACATTTTATGGTATCGATCTCCTTCTCCACAGGCCTGGATTGATAGGGTACGGATATTCACTCTATCAACCTCATTAATGTCAATTGCTGGATATGTGATTGGATTAGGTGATCGTCATCCATCAAATATTATGATCCAAAGGCATACTGGACGAGTCATTCATATTGATTTTGGAGAAAGCTTTGAATCTGCATCATTAAGAAAGCTATTTCCTGAAAAAGTACCATTTAGATTGTCAAGGATGATTGTTAACGCTCTTGAAGGAGAAACAGTGAATGGTCTTTTTAAGAAAACATGCCAGGATGTATTATGGGGGATTAGGGAAAATCAGAGTCCCATTATTGCACAACTTGAAATATTTGTTCACGAACCAATATTTTCTCCAAAAACAAATTCGTCTGGAAACAGACCTCAAAGCTCTATACTGAGCAGAGTTGCTGCAAAGCTCAGTGGACAAGATCCAATATGCGACAATGTTAAAGAATTAAATGCCGTTGAACAAGTCGATATGCTAATTCAAATTGCTACAGACCCTTTCCAGTACACAAAGCACTTCTTGGGATGGTGTCCCTTTTGGTAACAATAAATGTTTTATTATTTATGTGGATTTGAATGAGTGGCGGGCAAATTGAATTACTTTGGTCATCTCACAATGTTGGCATTACTCTTTGCTTTGACCTTCTCTTTTCCTGAAGTGACCAAAAAGGTATATTTTGATATCGAGATCAATGGCGAGAGTGTTGGGAGGATTATTTTTGGATTATTTGGTGGTGTTGTCCCAAAGACAGCTGAGAATTTCCGAGCACTTTGTACTGGTGAGAAAGGAACCGGGAAATCTGGAAAAATGCTTAACTTCGCTGGTTCTAAATTCCATAGGATTATACCAAACTTTATGATTCAAGGTGGTGATTTCACACATGGAACAGGAGTTGGTGGTGAATCAATATATGGAGAGAGGTTTGCTGATGAAAACTTCAATGTAAAGCATACTGAACCAGGTCTCTTGTCAATGGCTAATGCTGGAAAGAACACAAATGGAAGTCAGTTCTTTATCACAACAGTTCCATGCCCATGGCTTGACAACCACCACGTCGTTTTCGGTAAGGTTGTGGAAGGATATGATATCGTCAAAAGGATTGAATCACATGGTTCTAGCAATGGAAAACCAAATGCCAAGGTTGTCATAGTTAAAAGTGGGGAACTGGAACTTTAAAAGTAAATAATTTACATTTTAATCGTTAATAAACATCACAATAAATTTCACTTAGTCTGTTTGTTTGGCAAAATTATAAAATGCCCATTGATATCGAGAATCTCATTGTAGATTATAAAAAGGACATTGATACCAAGGCCACTGTTTTGACTCATTTTCACGTTTATGTTGAATCGACAATTGAAGATCCTTTTTATCCTGGCCAGAGGATTACAAATAGGACTTTTTTCCCTGTTTCACTTTCGACTAATCTTAGTGAAATAGTAAGCAGCTTTGTTCGGACAGATAAGAGATTTAGGGGAATTGATTTTTATGTTTGTTATAATAATCGTTTATTCGATCCAAAGCAAGGTACAGTTGGACAATGTGGTATTAAGAGTAGATCAACGGTTTATTTGATTTCTCCTAATGAAGAGAAACAGGTTGCCCAAAATGAAGGATTCAAGCTTAGTTTTTGGGCGTTGCCACCATTAATGATTGCTATATCATTTATGCTATCTGGATTAACGGGATCTTTTGATCTTAAACTCAGAGGACTATATGTTTTGATCGGTTCAGTAATAGGGGTTCCATCATTTTTGTGCTTCTTCATAGGTCTGACCGAAAGGTTTTCTAAGTTAACACAAACAGCTTTTTCAGGTACAGAATGGTTTGGAGAATGTTGCTGCCAGGAGGAAGAGCCGGAGGCATTACAGGAACTAACCGAAAATGCGCCTTCTGAAGTATAAACAATTCTTACATTCATTATTTAATTGCGTTGAAAATGATTTTAAGGTTAGGTGGTATACAGTCAGATGATATGACAGTCACATCTCTTCCGGTATATCTATCTTCATTGCTCATCCAAGATACAGCCATCTCGCGATCATCAACACATATATCTGGATGAGGTATCCACAAATAGAGGCAACTATCACTTGTGTCAATAATAGCCACGCCTTCTGTAGGAAGATCTGATACTGACAGATTCTTCTTGGTAATAACAGATTTGTTTCCATTCACAAAAATAACAATCGACAATAGAGTCTTGAAGAATTGATTTTCAAAGAAAAGGCCTTCTCCTGCATTTTTTGATGTCTGAATTTGGCTTATGTGCCCTCCAATTACTTTCATCATTCTTGAAAACTCGGGAGAATTTAGGTTTTTGATGATTCTAATAATTGATGAATCAGGGGTTTCTTCGTGAAACAATCCAAGAAGTTTCTCTCCAAGTAATATCAATGCATCTGATGCTTCTGGTCCAGCAAATAAATATAATGAGTGATCCGAGAGCTTCCTTGTGTCATATATAAAAACTCCATTCATTGAAAGTGATGATGATCTAGGCTTCACATAGATTGCAATAGGCCTAGTTTTTCCTTGTATGTTTATTAGCCTATCTAGCCACAAATTGTTAATTGCTCTTAGCTTTCCTAGAGAGATTGTAGAAATTTGTTCTGAAGCTCTATTAACAGCCTCATCCCATCTTTTCTTTTTTTCTTCTGGGGATGCAATCTGTTTCGGAATTTTTTTAAGTTCCTTTGTAGAATCATTTTTCTGTTGCTTTTCGGTATTCTCAACAAGGGGTTCTTCAATTCTAATAATGTTGAAACTGTCAACACTAGATAATTCTGCAAGATCATTTGACTCAATATTAATATTTTCTTTAGCATCCTTGATTTCGTCTTGGTCAAAAAACTCAAAAGAACTCTCCCCCTGAATTCCAATTGATATTCCTTTATTATCATAGTCAATTTTTATCCCTTCAAAACTGCATATATCATATTTTTTCCTTTTTGGTTCAATAAAAACCTCATTAACAGAACAAATGGAAAAAATACCCCCATAATCCTTAATTTTAACATACTCATCATCTTTACAATCATAATCCTTCGTTTTTACCCAATCTCGAATATAATACCATATAATTAGGCATGTTAAGCCAGCGAAAAAGAAGGGTAAGTCAACAACAAGCATTTACTTTTGAATAATTTATATTTGTCATCAAAATTGATAAGAATATTCTTCGACACAAAAACTAAATTGCGTCTGCAATTGAAAGAATATCAATAGCCAATTCTGATGGTGGGTGGCCTATATGGAGAATAGCCGAAAAATCGTTGTGTATGATATTATTGTGGTTTTCTGCAATGGAATACAGAGTTTCATAGTGTTCGTTTTGAAATATGCATTGAGACATAGCTAATAAATGTTTAAGAGAAAACAAAAACAATAGTATATGATCAATGTCTGCAATTTCGAGACTGTTGAGGAGATATTGGGAGGGGGATATGCTTGGAGATATGGATATCCACTGGTTTGATACAAATGATATAAAAGTTGCAAGAGTAATTTTTTGGTTGATTGATCCATTAAGAGATGATTCTATCCATTGAGCAATATCTGGCGAGTTGTGAATGAGATAAACTAAATGAGATTCTTTATGTATGGATACCCCTAGTGCTTCAATAAGAAAGGGTTTTGATTCATCATCGAAGTCTTTAAAAACGGATAAAAGATAGGAGAAAACTGATTCAATATTAATACAATCCAAATTTCTCAAGCAAACATTTCGGATTATTCTAGCCAGATATATGCTTCTCTCCCCAGATTCGAGATACTGTTCAAATTCCCCACTTTTAACAAAACCAATATGTTCAGGTAATATACTTATGCAAATATCTTGTACTTCCATCGATTTCGATAGTAATTTAGTATTCTTATTATCCAAAAAACGAGAAACTCTTGCAGATATCAATTTAACAACATCAAAATCTTGAATGATCCCTAATAGATTCTCTAATATTTCCAATGAAAATAAAGAATAATTATCATCGATAAACATGTTTTGAACCGCATGGGACACCACACTCTCTGGGTATTCAGAAAACACCTTCATAAAAAACTTCGAAGATTCCGAAAACAAATCGAAATTATCAATTATCTTCATGTCATCTTCAACAGCACGCCTTTCTATCCCCAAATTCTTATATTCGTTCATATTAAAAAACCTATATCCGAGAATTCGCAAATTTTCATCCCTTTCAAGAAGCATCTCCCTGTATTCGTTCACATCTTCATCAAAAGTCGCATATTTACTTGGCTGAAACTCTCCTTTGTATGAGAGCATCAAGTAAAACTAGATAAACTGTTGCATTTTTTACCTGCTGTTCATGTATGTAACTCCATTGTATCAAGACTGGGTTCACACTTCTTCGACTGTTTTTGGTAAAATCTCTGGGTTTCCCCCTCCAAAAGTTGATTTTCCGAGGGTTACTAACACGACAAATGGGATTGTTGCGATTATGTTGCCAGATATTTCCACTCAAGACCATAATAGCAACTCAACTTCATACATACATTATTGGCGTGATATTTCTGATGATATTACTGATACTTCAAGCGAAATTTTTAAGGCGGCATCTGAACAGTATCCCAATGGGTTCTCTCGAGTTCATTTTCACGTTAGGCTCAATCCTCAGAGCAGCTATTTGACTTCTTTCTTTGCCAAAGCTAAATCAAGAAGCCAACAGCAGAGAATTTTTATTAAGTACTATGCGCACAGGATTCCTCCAATCGGAAATGACTATATATGGTTCATGGGCGCTGATGGAAGAACGCTTGAGAAAGAGAACATAGAGACTATCATTGATAATGTTGGTTATTCATCAGTTTTCGCTTTTGATTGCGATTTCTCTGGGCGTCTGATTAACCATTTTGTGGGGAAATCGATTGATACAATAGCATTTTTCTCTTCTCAAGCAAATGAAGCGCTTCCAAGATCATGTGGGCTTCCTGCTGATCTATTCACATCGTGCTTAACCACTCCTGCAAGAATGGCCCTAATTTGGCATTCTCGGCATTATTTTTGTTTCAAGAATGGGCCTTTAAAGCCCCTTACTCCATTTTTTACAGAAGAATGTGATATTAATACCCCTCTTCAAGATATATTCTCAAATATTAGTCTACTTCTCCGTCATATAGTAGAGTCAATGGCATATACATCTCTAGATCATGCCACATTCACAAGACTATTTCGAACAGATCCTGTTGTGACGCAATTATCAATTGGTTTTATATTAGCGCAAAGAATTTTTAGCTTCTTCGATAAGTCTCCTTTGAGTTTCCCTTCTATTCCTTCCTTTAAAAAACACAGACTGTGGCACAATTTTGATATGCGGCTAGATACCGAATTATTCAGACTTCAAAATTTTTCTGATATAGGATCTATTAGTTTCGCTCAGTATTTAACGCAAGTTCAATGTGCTCTCGAAAATGCTGTGAATACAGCTCCTCAAGAGGACACATTTTTTTCTGAAATTGCTTTCATGCCATCATTATTGATGAACCAGGATCTATCCGCCAAATCGTGTATATCATTGGCAAAATTTTTAGATAGATCAACGGATTCAATTGTTGCTGCACTGAGTTTCCAAATTATCAGGCCTCTATTTTCGTTATTTCTATCTCGAGTTGATTGGCCTGCATTGAATTTTTGCATGATTAAGCTGATATGTTATGAACCTGGATTGAAAGACTCATTATTGGAAAAGTCTAATGATTTTTTTTCATCGATTCTTCTTCCTTCATTTGCGAAAAATAAGATTCCTACACTGTCGTTAATTATTAGTGTTCTGATAATTAATGATTCGCCCAAAGCATTGTCATTGTTTGTTTCTTGTAAATGGTATTCTGTTGTGTTCCAGCTATTAAATCATAACCACAAAGATGTACGAATATGGAGTCTTCTTTTGCTTTCCATCATTATACCAACGATTAAGGAACAATCATTAATTGAGCCAGCTTTTCAAGCAATTTCCAATCAAGCTCAAAATGAATCTTTAGAAATAGTTCTAGCTGCCCTTTATTCCTTAACGAGTTTCTTAAATGGAAAATTGGATCAATTTCAAATTCAAGTAGTTAACTTTATAATGAACTTTAGCAAATCATCATATTATCTTCTTCGTTGTCAAGTAATTTCTGCGATTTCATATTTATTCATGAAGATGAATTTATGCAAAGTGTTTCAGGATGAAATTATCCAATTAGTTGTACCGGTTTTAAACGAACTTACCAAAGATCCGCATGCTTCTGTATCTGAATCAGCTAAAGATGTGTTGGATCAATTTTTGTCCAAAAATATTACTCACAAAAAATCTTCTCTTTTCTCCTCTTTTTGTTCTTTATTACTTAAACCAATATATTATATTGTAGAGGATCCCATAAGGAGTATTACAATTGAACCTCCATCAAAAATAATTCCAATTATGCCAATCATGTCATCTATCCAAAAAGTTACGTATAAAAACTTCAAAATTGGATCTACATATAACCATGAAGTGCCTATCACATCAAATATTCTTTCAATGCCCAAAAATCAGGTTCTTTTTGGAGATGCTTATGGTGAGATTATTTATAAAAGCTTCTTAGAAAAAAGAGTGGTGTCTCGAATACATGTTACAGACAAACCAATCATTCAATTAGAGTATTTGGATAATAATGGATTCCCTGTTCTTTTTGTTCTAAATTCTTATGGTGTTTGCCAAGCACTTACTCCTCAAAACCATGAGCTTAGAATATCATCAATGTTCCGAATTGACTCACAAGAAATAGAGAATCAATGGAAATTCGCTGTAAACGAGCAGAATGGGAAATTCTTCTCATATATACCCAGATTCTCTGATTCTCTTAAGTTATTCGATTTAAGAAATGAAAGATTCTTGAATGGTTTAAAGCCGGATCTTGGAAAGATTTCATATGCAAATTGGTCTGGAGATGCACCAAATCTGGTTGGAATGTGCGTTGAAACAGATGAGCACTTCTTCCATTTATTTGACATAAGAACAAATACACCTGTCTTCTCAATGCCACTGTCTGCTCGTGGAATCGGATTCCAAAGCATGAACCTTGAGAGCCTTGACTTTGCTATTGTGCTCGAAAATGCAACAATTGAACAGTTCCAAATCAGAGGAACTGAGCTCAAAACCAATAAAATGGGTGTTAAAATCAACCCAGAAGTGTGTGACAACTTCTTCTACCATAGATCTACAAACAGGTTCCTAATTGGACATGATAAAGGTGTCTCACTCATAGACATGTCAAATGGATTCTCTAACGTGATATCTTCATACCCAAGACTATTCGGTTCTGGACAACCTATAGGAAGAGTAAGAGATTCAGTGTTCCACAATGAAATTAACGCAATGAGCCTCCAGGTCAACGAAAAGGGTGTTTTAGTGGTACTGGGTCAAAATGACGAATAAATTGTTTTTCAACGAATTTTGGTGGTTATGTCATAAAAAATGAGTAACACAATGGAACTCCAGCTCCAGCTCCGAGTTCAAGCCAAAATGCTCGAGAAGGAAGCCGCTCGTGAAGAGAAAACCGCTGATAAAGAGAGGAAAAAAGCTAAGGTTGCTCTTTCTAAAGGGCAAAGAGATTTTGCCACATTATATGCTCAAAATGCTGTTAAGGCACAGCAGCATGCACTTTTTTTGCAACAAAATGCTGCCAAGGTATCTTCGATGGTTGCTGATTTGAGAATAGCCGAAGTTCAAGCTAAACAAGCCAAGACTCTTGAATCAGTTGTCAAGGATCTTGAAAAGTCTGTTGGGTCTATGGATCTTGAGAAAATTGCTGCAGCAACATTGAAATATGATCAGCTTAAAGGAAAGACATCAACAGTTCAACAAATTGTCGCTCCCGAAATCGAAGTTGAGGCAGAAGGTCTCGATCTTCTTAACATTCTTCAAGACGAAATCGTCGCCGAAGATGAAATCGGCTTTGAGATTCCAATCACAGGGACAACAGAAAAGCCACTTCCAGGTCACAAAATTGCTGGTGGCACAACCGGGTAAATAGCATTTGCAGGAGGGATTATTTTCTGTTTTTTTGATGAGTTCGGATGCATGTATCATCATCGATCCATCTATTGTAAAAAAGGGAAAACTTGGACAGGGCGGACAAGGAAAGGTCTATTATGCTGTCTCTGAGATATATGGAGAAGTTGCCTTGAAAAAATTCACTGAGCAAACAAGATTTGATCGTGAATCAAATATTCTTTCACAAATCAGCCATCCTTATGTAATTAGGCAATATGGAATAATTAAGATTGATAATAGAGACTATATTATGATGGAATATGCATCAAATGGTACTCTTAAAGATTATATTATCCAAAATAAATTATCTTGGGACGAAAAATATCAATTAGCAAAAGATATTACTCGAGGAGTGCAAAAAATTCATGAACAAGGGATCCTTCATAGAGATATTAAAAATATTAATATTCTTATGGATCATAAAAACAGGCCAAAGTTGGCTGACTTTGGTTTCGCCAAGCATGATATCTCTAAATCAAGCAATAATTCCGCATTAACCGTTTGTTGGTCGCCCCCTGAGAGTTTTAATGGTCAGTATATAGATAAGTCGGATATTTTTTCTTTAGGAATGGTTTTTTGGAATATTGCTTGCGAAGTAGAGCCATACAATGGGTTAATTCCTAATGAAATTCTTAAAAGAGTTTTTAATTATGATTTGCCAGCAATTCCAGAAAATGCTCCAGCAGATTTTAAGGATATTATCAAAATGTGTTGGCATAAAGATCCATCAAGGCGACCATCAGCATCGAGTATTATCAGGTTTTTCTCAAAGGATGATGAGATTTGGAAGTTTTGTTGTCATCCAGATTTTGAATCAGATATTTTTAAAGCTGTTCAAATGGGCAATAAGCCAAGTGTTATACATTTGCTATCAAATGGAACTGACATTAATATTCGTTATAATATGGATACTTTAGGAAATATGAATGAAATGAAAAATAGTACTTTGTTGCATATTGCCACAAGATGCAATCAATTAGATATGGTAGAGTTACTATTGAAATATGATGCTAAGCATAATTTAAAGGATAGCTCAGTTAATATTATTACATTTCAAAATCTCCCTTATTCTATTCTGTTTTGAATGATTCTTTAGAAATTGTTGATTGTTTTGTTTCACATCAAGCAGATGTTAATATCGTTGATAATAAAGTTCATATGTGGTGTATTCATGTATTCCCCTTCATTATGCATGTGAATATGGATATTTTTCAATTGTTGAATACCTTATTCAGCACAATTCAGATGTAAATGCCAAAGATTCATCAATATTTTTGAAAATTATATGTTAACTCCACTTCATTATGCAGCGAAGATGGGAAAGATCAATATTGTTGGCTTTTTAATTAATAATAATGCCAAAATTAATATTAAAGACAGATTATCATGATCTGTAGTTTTTCAAAAACCCCTATTCAATATGCCACTGATAAAAAGTTCAAAAATGTTGTAGATTATATTAGCAAACGCTCAAATGAAATCTCTCAGCTCCATATAGCCGTATATGATGGAAATATTAAAGAAGTACAGCATTTACTTGAAACCGGATACAATGTGAATATCAGTTATCCCTATGACGAGATTAAAGGTGTAAAAATGAGCAATTTAGCACCGCTACATATAGCGATTCAATGTGGTAATTTCGATATGGTTAAAACCCTTGTTACAAATGGGGCTGATGTCAATTTAATTGCCAGCTTTAAAATGCGCCCTCTTCACCTTGCTGTTAAAGCACGTAATCTGCAAATCATTGAATATCTTATTGAAAACAAGGCTGATATCAATGCAAAAGATATTAATTTGTTATTGTTATTTAATCAAATACTCCTCTCCATAATGCAGCAGAATTTGGTGTGTTCTCAATTGTTGAACTATTGGTGAGAAATAATGCTATTATTAATCTTAAGAATAACAACGAATCACAAATTCTATTTTAGAAACTCCCCTTAATTGTTCAAAGAATCAACAAATAACTCAGTTCCTATCAGAACATAAATAAACAGTTTTAATGAATGAAATCCTTTTTTATGGAAATCAAAAGGACCATTAATATTTTTGGCATCCAGTGAAATGAGAATATTTTCCAATATCGATGGTAATCAATAAAACGGAAAATAATTGAAATCGAAAATTAGAATTAAGATTCAATAAAAATGGCCTTGGGTTTCAAGATAAAAAGTATTCATTCCTGTCTTATCCCAGTGAACTTATCCATGTATACAATCATCATTAATCTGTTTTTTGGCAAATGATTTTACATCTTATCAATTATATAGCGAGTCACTTTTATCAAATGGAAGTGTTTAGAAAGGTAGATAATTCATCAAGTATTCGGCGTATTCTCAATCAAAATCATATTCCTTGCGGTAGAATAATGCAAATATCAATTGCTCACTTTCAACCATTCCAATCATGTCCCAAACACCAACATTTCGATTTATTTGAAGTTTTTATCGTGAAAAGTGGAAGTATTTCTGTAGTTGTAAATCAAACACAAATTGACCTTGGAACTGGGGATGTTTTGCTGATAAACCCGAAAAATGATCATGAACTACATAATAGAACTGATATACTTTGTGAAATGCTGGTGCTTGGAATTGCTTCCACTTGTTAAATTTTGTAAAAATATCTTCGTTAATGCAACATTTTCCTCTTCTGGGCAGTGTTTTTCGTAGTTCTTTAAAGAAAAACGAGCAGAATGTTCCGAGTAGCGGGTTATCTGTTGGATATAGCGTTGGAAGTATTGAAAACACATCGAATAAAGGCTCTATTGCTCGAAAGAACTCAATGACATCAGCTACTGCAACCACAACTAAAAAAAATAGAAAAACGTTATTATCTCCACTCAAAAAGAGTACTACTTCAATTATACCAAACAAAATTGATAATTATAATCCAAGAATTGGATCACCAACCAAATCAACCGATGATGCTCCAAAAGCCTTTTATCGTAATTTTTTGCCTCCGACAGCTCCTCCTTCCATATCTGACTACATTCAACTTAAGGAGCTTCTAGATAAGTTGCGACTTTCCCAAGATTCCAACAATGTACTCAGTCTCTATGATTCATACGAATCGATATTTTTAGAAGTTATAAGACAATATTTCATTGAGAGTTCGTCCCAGGGGCGCCTTCTTGACAAGTGTCGTTTGTTTTATTTTTCTTTATGCAAAAGCATCCCTAAACTAAAAACCAGATTCGAAAATGATCTTAGGAGATTACAACAAAGAATTGAAGAAAATAATCAAATAATTGAATCTGTTAAAAAGGATATGATCCCATCTGAAGATCGAAAAAACCATCTGAGTAGTCTTATTTCTGAACTGAAAGATGAACAACAGCTTCTTGTGAAGCATATGGATGGTGTCACAACTACATTAGCTCAAACATCTAAAGAAGTGGATGATTTAAAAGTTGCTGCAACACAACTTGATTCGAGAATCGCCGAGAAAAACCAAAAGCTCATAAAGCTGAATGATGATTTGAGAACCCTTGATGGTGTATCCGCAAAATGTACTGCTGATACTGTCTCAGTTGCTGATTATTTGCGTTCAGTTCTAAATCAAATCGATATTAATAAGACAAAAATTGAAAATGAAAAAAAGCATATTGAGCGTTTTGAGTTAAGTTTGTCTACCATTAATATGGAAATTGAAGAGATTAAGAATTCCTTTAATCAAACAATAACATATGTTGAGCACAATGATTCTTCAGTTCAAGCCGACTTAATGGTGAAAACACAAAAATCATCAGTTATTGAAAAAGCAAAAGAACTAAGGGAACAACAAGAAACAGCGAAATCGATGCCTCTTGCTTTTGCTTTTCATAGTCTTACTAAGAGCGGTAAGTTTTCAATCCCAAAAGATGGTATTCAGGTGTCAACTTATGAAGAGTTTGCATCTTTAAAACATTTGTTATTAGAGCATAGCAGTAAGTTTCAAATGGATAAGGAATCAATCAACAATGCTGAATCTGGTGACTTTACTTTGAAAGAGGCCCCTAATGACTATATTCGCTTGTTTTCTACAAAGCTAACATCATCAATTTTAGATTCATCGAATAGAAAGGTTCCATTAACTGAAATTGGATCACAAACATTGAATCGTATTGTTGCAATTTCTCAAAAGCCTTCTGAAATGCTATTATCTGCAGTATCCACAGAGGATAAATTTATTAGAATGATACCTGTTGATTATTCACAAAGAGAGCCCAAATCTCTTCTGTGGATGATCAATAGCATTAGAATGATTTATGATTCTAAATATACATCAGATATGAAATCAATACAGAATGAAGACAAACTTCGTCCTCTAAATCAGTTTATCATAGAATTTGCCAAAAAAAATCATAGTCTAGAGTTTCTTGCGTATCAGTTTTGTTGGGATATCAATAATACTGGAATTTTTTATAAGGGCTTAAATGGGGAAATTGACCTGTTTATGCAGGCATTATATGAGTATATTGATGTTGAGCAACTTTGTTTCATGTTAATATGTAGAGATAGTATCATTAAATCTGGATCTGTTGTTTCTTTGAAACTTGAAGATCAGTCAGAACAAATAACTGAGTATTATTTGAATCAAGACCAACTGAAAGTTCTCTTACAAAAGTGGTGGAAAGATAGGTTTGATATTCGAGTTTATAATAAAGTTATGGAGCATGCAATTTCTCGGCCCGCTGTTCATTTAGAAGCAATAAAAAGGTATGTATCAATGAATGATATATTGAAAGTTACTGTTGGTCAATACAAGTTAGATTTGACCCATCAAATTCAGGAGCTATTGATGAAAACTCGTATTGTACCCAGAATATCTCGAGAAGATTTTCGAAAACTTTTGTTGTCTCTATTGCCAACATTATCTGATGAAGATATATCGAAATTCTATAGGATTACCGTAATCAAGAATCTTCATCGGCTTGATGTATCTGAAGACGAATTTGCTATAAAGTTTAGACAAGGATCCCTTCTTCTAGTACGAAATGAGAAGCCTGAAAATGATATTCGACAAGAAGAGTTGATGGAGACTATAAAAGATCAATGGAATACTAAGAAGGATGAGTTGTCTCAAATGGTTAACTTTTTTGATCAGTTTTCCAAAGAACATAACGACAATATTGGATTAAGAGCATTGGTTATTGAATGTCAAAGGCACCTATCAATGTTAACCCATTCTATTTCCTCTAATATATCATCAGATGCTTGTTATGACTATTTTCATTTGTTGTTTTCGTTAGATTTGCTCTTTTGTAATCTCCCCACGCCTTCACTTGAAAACAATGAATCTACACTTGTTTCACTTGAATGTAGTATTAAGGAGTACTGGCTTGATTCAGTATTTGATCATGTACCATCTAATTAAACTATTTTTTGTTTTTATTCAAATGGGCGATCGTCAATTCAGCTAGATTTGTTACTATCAGTGACAATTGGGCATTCTCGATTTGACGGATATCTTGATGATTTGTCCCGTTATATGCGAAATAATATATAATGTCATTGCATTGTCTGACTAAATCGTGATGAAATGGTATTTCTTTGTTAAGTGTCTTGTTTAAAAACTCTTCTATAATTGATAAAGAATTATCTAAGGATAATAATGCCATTCGAACAAATTGGACTTGGTTTTCTGCATTTCCATCAGATTGAAGCTGGAGAATGCCAACATTTTCAGCATGCTCCGAGTGAAACTGAAATTGGAGAACTTCCCAGGCATTTCCATGGATCCTGCCATATACAGAAAAAGAAGATTCACTATAATAATTGTATTCTAAACGCAAATGAACATCGAAATTATTCTCAAACAGAGAATTTAAGCTGTTAATTTCTTCGTTTTTCAGCTTATGACATGAATACCATCCAATTGGCACCTCATTTTTGTAGTTTTTCATGTGATACTCTTTTAAATTATTAAAAACATCAATATCTAGTATCATACTATCAGAATCGTCAATAATAAGACTCTCTTCTGACGAACATATTTCACTCTTAAATCCATCGGATATTCCATATAAAACTCCACAAATATATTTAATTGGGGGATTAAAATACTTTGATCGAGTATAATGGTCAGCGAGTTGTAGAGCAGCTTGGGGATGAAGCAAAACTTGTTTCATAAAAAGATTTACATTTTATTGCCTCTGGTTAAACTTTCCTTTCTTTTTGTAGCCTGATAGTGGCCGAGTGATGGTAGTTCGCGACTTAACAGAAGCTGTGACTAATGTTTCATCAACAGGTGTAACTTCTAATCTGGTTTTCCGCTTTTCAGAACGAAAGTGAGCATAAAGCTTTTGAGTTCTTGGAGAGAGTGGAGACTCTCCATTTTCGGCTGTTTCATGAGGAGAAGTTGGAGTCGCAACTTTGGTTGAGATGTTGCCCTTTTTTGCTTTAATCTGTTGCATTGCTGATAAGATGTGTCTCATGCTCTGTTCTCGTTCAACATTCATGTTCTGAACTGCAAGAATTCTATGTTCCTCGTGTCTCTTTAGCTCTTTATCATGTTTTTCGACAAGACGCTTTTTCTCAAACTGCATTTGAGCAGCAATTTTTTGTTGGGCCATTGTTGTCTCCTCCTTTTGAACTTTATCTGCAACATATTTCATTTCTTTGGCTTTTGAGTATAGTCTTGATACGGCCCTTGCCTTTTCCATCTCTCTAAGTTGCAATAATTTTGCAGATGGCTTGTTATAATGTCTGAGAAATACAGGATCTCTCCATTTTAAATTAAACTCTTCAAGTTCCATTAAATGTTTCTGTTTCAATTCATCTAATCTTTTGGTATCCGCTGCCATGAATGTCTCAATTTTGGCATCCCATGCTTCATTTAATTTCTGGTGCTCTAATTGTAATTGTTGGTATCTATCATAAAGTATATCCATTCTATTGTCTTCATGAAGTCTCTCCTGCTCCATGTTAAGCACATAATTTAAGGCATTAATGGCTTTTTCTTGTTGCTCAGCTGTTTCGTAATCACCTGATACAATTGCCGACACTCTCTTCCTATTAATCAATTTCTTGAGCGGATTTCTATAATGAACTGGAGGACAAACGAAACGATTAACTACTTGGTCGAGCATATCTTCAAGTTGTTTATCTGTTAGGTCTTCATTTTCTTTGCTTGGATCTATTTGGCTTGATGGCAACTCTATTTTCACAATATCTGTTTTTTTTTCGGGAAGAACCTCCTCACTGGTGTTTTCTTTCTTGTTTTCATTCATCTCTTCATTTTCTTCTTTTGGTATAGTGTTGGTTTTCTCATGCCCAATTAACAAATTTGAAACATCAGACATTGCATTATCCAATTTAGATTCATTTTTATCTTTGATAATAATGTCTTTGTCTTCTTTATTCTCGCTCAACACCATTCCTTCAATATTATCATCAATTTTTATATCTTTTTCTTCATTTTTTCCGCTTTTATCAGATATATCATCGTTTTTAATAACAATTGGTGTCTCGTTATTTGGCTTTTCGTCATTTGTTGAACTAGGAAGAACATTCTGCGATTCCATTAATTAACGAGATTTGTCACTTTTCAGATCTGTGTAAAGTAAAAAGTGCCCCTTATCTTTACACACTATCGGTTTGAAGTATACTACAGAATGGATATAATTGGGAGTATCTGGATTTGAATTAAAGGTGGCATTTTTTAGTTGATGCCAGAAGTTGTTTTTCAACATAAGGATAGAACAAAACAGGTTGAAAAGAAGGTTTTGTCTTGCTTGAATAAATATCTAGATGAATATTCGACAAAAGAACGAATTGTTTTGAGTGATTCGTGTGATTTTGATGTTTTTTGTCATTTCATTGATTTTCTTGTGTCAG
>Ga0209639_1000176_pt1 | contig 99826 bp, 70 predicted proteins | sample EPASupsiteHSE605_FD_187268 | JGI IMG/M metagenome (GOLD analysis project Ga0209639, IMG submission 187268) | Bioremediated contaminated groundwater from EPA Superfund site, New Mexico - Sample HSE6-05 (SPAdes) (version 2) | ecosystem: Environmental > Aquatic > Deep subsurface > Groundwater >...
CAAATGATAAGAGGTTCAATTTCTTGATTGATCCAAATTACCGACTTGATATCACAAAAACCATCTATCGAGAAAGTGATCTTCCAACAATGTGCAATAATCTATATTCATTTCCTTGAAATCTGATCAGAGTTACTGAATAAAAAAGTAAAGTCAGCTTTTACACATTTAATAAAACTTTTTTTCTTTTTTCTCGGGATATGGATTTTTCTCATTTGGATTATGTATAGGGTGTATAAATATATTATATTCCAATAAATCCTTGCTGTTATCGAAAAGTGTCACTCAGATAGTGATTCATTGATACCAAGGGCATGTTTCAATTAGCCGAATTTTGTCATCCTCTAAATGTCAGCTAACCAATTAACCGCTAAAGAGCGCAATCAAAAACTCAATCATCTACAAGGCATATATAATATTGCCTATGATGTGATTGAGTCTCACAAAAAACTTCAGGGTATTTTTGCCCCAAAAACTCCCCAATTATGCAGTATAAATTGGACCTGGTTTTCTTGGATTCTTCACAAAGGGATGTGATGGATGAAAAAGAGGTCATTATATATGAATTACTACAGAAAAATGATATTTTTGCAATTGCTGATTTTATTAAACAAGAGGGGGGGTTAACTAGATATATATCTGCATTTTCTATTATTCGACTAAATATGGATCGTCTTGGTCAATACTTTTCCGATATATTGATAGATTCTCATAATACCAAAGATGTTGCCCTATTTGAGCAGTCTCTTTTGATAATTTCTGATTTGGTCTCAATCAAAGAGTTTTCCAGGAGCATTTTTAATAGCGGTTTTGTTTGCTTATTTTTTAGAGCTTTTGGAGAGTTTTTAGTTTTCATTAATGATATATTAAAGATTTTGAATGTTATATTATCCAGCCTTGGTCGAAAACAAATTTTCAGCTTTTTTTATGATAATTTTCATATACAGTTATTGAACAAAATTCCGTTTTTTAGAGAGTTTTCGGTTCAACTCATTATTACCTTTTATATAGCAATGAGGAAATTAAGTGAGCATTGTTTTGATGGAGGGGCAGAAGTCGATTTTATTTTTAATTCTAATAGTTTTGTTGAATTTTTTAACAATGCTATAATAATATTGGAGAATTGCATTGAATTGCTTGAAAATGAGTTTGAAGAGTATTTTATGAAAGCAATAACATATGTTTTTATGATTTACAAGCAATTTATTTATGAAGTTGATTTAAAACCACTTAAAGAACTTGTAGCTCAAAGAATTCTCAAGCGTGATCGATTATTCAATACATACTGTAATATATTAAGTATGATATTGAAATGCTTTAACAATAACCAAATTGTAGATTTATTTGAATCCATGCAATTTAATATTCTGCTAAGCTCTATGAATGAATATGACCAAGCCACAATTCGTTCAGTAGTGAATTTATTATTCCGGTTTATTGAGTTATCTGGTATGTATGGAATAGAATATATGGACACCATTCATAATCATTTTGAAGAGTTTTCATTTCAAACTAGATATATTATTGTTGAATCATATTCCACTGTATATGATTTGATCCTTCAAAATCAATCCTCTTCCGATGTAGCCGTATCTCTATGCAATCAACCTCTACTTTATGATATTATATCCTTCATGTCAGCCGATTTCTCTGACAGTAATAGTCTTATTTCCAAAATGCTAAGTTCTCTATTTATGATCCTTTTTGAAAATGGAAATCAGAATCTCGTTGATGAAATAATCTCAAAAACAGATTTGTTATCAATTCTAGACGAAATAAGTGATCACTCCCCCGAAAGCCTATCTGGGCTCAAAAGGATTATGGGATGTTAGGGTTTTCTTTCAAATTTGTGAATATTGAACAGATTGGCCTATCCCACTTTTTCTTTAAAATGATTGAGATGTTTTGAAAAGTCGGTTTTCGATAAATTTGACTGATATTCAAAGTGTTCAAAAGAAACTGTGATCGTAGAAGAGTTATTGACAATGGAGAAGATTAAACGAATTGGTCGGTATATTATCCGAGGGGACATAGGGAAAGGCTCGATTGGGAAAGTTAAACTTGGTGAAAACGAGAAATCAGGAGAAAAGGTCGCCATTAAGATTATTAAAAAAAGTAGCTATGAATATAATATTAAACTGAATCGGAAGATTAAGAAAGAGATATCTTTAATGCGCATGGTTTCTCACCCAAATATTATTAAACTGATTGAAATCATTGAGAATAAGACTTATATGTTTTTTGTAATTCAATATGCGCAAAATGGGGATCTTTTTGAAGCCATATGCCAAAATAAGGGACTAAATAGCGAATTATCTGCTCATTATTTAAGGCAATTAGTTTCTGGAATGGAATACCTACACTCCCTTGGGATATGCCATCGGGATATTAAGCCAGAAAATTTGTTATTGGATTGTAACAATAATTTAAAGATAGCAGACTTTAGTTTTGCGAAATTTGCCACAAAAGGAATGACAAAAGCATCATGCGGTTCTTTGCATTATGTAGCACCAGAGGTAATATCGGGATCTCCATATAATCCATTCTTAACCGATATATGGAGCTGTGGAGTAGTACTTTACACCATGATAAGCGTATGTTTCGCCGAATAACGGCATATGTTTTACTAACACACAGGGACAATTACCATTTGATGGTGATTCATATCAAGAGATTGCATATAAAATTAATACTGGAGATTACTCATTAAGCAATGTTCCAATTCTTGCCTCCAATCTTATATGTAGAATGCTTTGTTTGGAGCCATCTCAAAGAATATCTTTTAGTGAAATACAACAGCATCCATTTTTCCTGATGGGATTACCGAAGGATTACTCTTTGCCCGTGCCTCTCTCATATGAGAATACCCACACAAAAATGTTATCTGAAGACGAAAAAGCAATTATCGCCCTTTTAACAAGTAATATAGAGCATGCCACAGAGTGTTTATCAGACTCATCATCTCCTTTGGCGAGAATTCTGACATATATGCGTCCAACTGAATCATTTCCATATTCAACAGAGCAAGCCCTCAGGTGCCTTCAGAGCAATTTTTGGGAATACAAAAGCTCTTTTATAAGATCACATTCAATTGAAGCACGATCCACAAAAATCATATATAAGATTCAGCAATCTCTCAAAGACTCATATACCTTATATCATCCAGATTTATTCACTTTCTTTATATCCAAAGAAAATGCATTTCAAGCATGTTTGTATCTTGATAATTCCCCAAAAGATACTTGTGAATTAGATATCCACCAGCTTGTTGGAGAAAGAGCAGATTTCTACCAACTCTGCCAACAGCTTGAAGACTTATCTACGATAGAGTAAATTGTTTGTTGACTATATGATGAACGTGCAGCTTTGTTCCGATCTTGAGAAGGTCATTTTCCAAGACATTGGTAAAAGGGGTCTATCTGAGTTCTGGACATATGGATGTCTCCATGAAGCTGCAACAAAAATTTTGGATTGTAATAAAACACTGCCCGGTTTTGTTCTCACTGGTTTTTGCTGTATGAACGAGAAATGTGAAACTGATGGCCCGATTGGAACATCTGTGCTAAATCGTACTTTGAGGGACTTGGGATTTAATTCCATAATCCTCACAGATTCTTGTGCTGCCAATGTTGTTATTTCCGCTTCTCTTGAGAACCCAGTCCATATTGAGGATAATCCCAATAATCTTCCAAAGGATATATCTTTTGTTATATCAATCGAGAGACCAAGCCGCACAATGAAGACCAGAGATTACCGAACATGTAGAGCAAGAGATATCTCACATGTAACATCTCCTCTTGACCAGCTTTTCCAGTCAATATTCCGTCCTGAAGACAAAAAGCCTTATCTAACCATTGGGGTTGGCGATGGTGGAAATGAAGTCGGAACTGGTAATGTTCATGATTCTATTGTGAAATATGTTAATTTGGGTGAAGAAATTGCTGCAGACACAATATGTGACGTTTTAGTTTTGGCTGGGGTCTCAAACTGGGGAGCCATTGCTATTGCTGCTTCATTGGCAATATGCTGCGAAGATCAAGAAATTGCTCAAAAGTTCATTGATTTTTGTGGGAGGCAAGATGAGATGTTGACCAATATGCTGAAATATGGTTCATATGATGGAATTAGTGGACTTTCGACTCGTTCCATTGATGGAATGAAGTTTGAAGAAGAACACACAATGGTAAATAATGAGATCATTAAAATAGTTAAATCCAAATATGGTATTTAATAAACAGTTCTAGTTTGGGTCATTATCATTTCCAGTCATTTCATTGTTTAAATATGGCTCAATCATTTTATATTTGTAGTAAAGTGACCAGGCAATAGATGAAAGAGACTCTCCAACCTTCGGTGGGCTTTTATAATCCCAAGTAAACATTTTCTTGGCCCTTCTTAGATTCCTTCTTAGATATGATATTTCGGATAATTTTTTGTTTTTGATGATACTGGACAAAGATGAAAGGTTCTTTGAAGGTACTTGGATAAGGATTTTGGAATAATCAATAAAAGATCCATCAAATGGGAGTGTTATATGATCAGACACAATAATAGGGATACAAAGATGAGAAATTGCGTCATATATTCTTTTGGATGATGGTGCATCACCTGGAGGAATTATGCAAAAATCAGAAGCTCTCATATTCTCAGGAAGGCTATCGAGTGCTTCTTGGAAAGATTGAAGCGACATTCTGTTGATTTTCACAATTTTTGATTTGGGTACTTTCTTCAAATACTCCTCCAATTCAACTCTTAGCTGAGCACTGCCAGCTGCAAGTTTCTTTGTGGACATCGCAACAAATACCGAATGCTTCCTATATTTTGATTCATTAAATTGTGAAAGATGAGTTATAAAAGGCACAACGGCTGATTTTGCAAAGGTCCAGGGGGATTTTCTAAGTTCACTCCACTTGAAGTCCAATATTAGAATAATTGGATCCTGAGATCGAGTAACTGCCCTATCTGCTGGTTTATCTCCGTACTGAGGAACACTATGCATTATTATATGGTCAACTTTGGAGTATCTACTGAAAAAATCACCAGATTCCTTCAGTAAAGATGGAATTTCAGCCCATCTCTCTCCATTATCCAAACCACTGCACATTCTGCTATAATGAGGTATAAAAAACAAATTAGCTTCACTTTTGTTATCAGTGTACAGCGGTGAGCTGAGCAGCTGATGATGAACCGTGGGTTCAAGCATCCTCTGAAACCAAAACCCTTTTTCATCAATATATCTCGTTGGAAGCTCTTTGGGATACAAGCACTCAGTTGTGTGCCGAGAAACATTAGGATAAACATACACTTTCAGCGGGGGCCAATCGCTAAAACCAAAATTCACGCTATTTCCATCATCAAAACCAATCAAACTGTCATGACGAATACTGTAAGCCCGTCTAACTAGAAAATACAATGTTAAGGATATGGACACAACAATAAAGTCAACAGCATAAAGAACCCGCCTTCTACCCATTTACATTATTCAAAACTTCCACTTTTATGAAATAAAAATCCAGATTTTTCATAAGTTTGATAAAAAATGATCGTAATAATCTCTCAATCTGCCATAATCTAACAAAACCAAATAATTGTCATGGCTTCTGGCATACTTAGGCTCATAGAGGCACTCAATCAGCTTGATGATGATAATGATTTTGTTCTTAAGGGGAAGCAGTTCCAGACACTTGTTAAGTCGCTTCCGGTTGTCTCGACTGATATTATTGATGGAACTAAAACAGCCCAGTTTAACGATGTTGTTATTGCTGGAATGTTCTCAAAGCATAGTTCCAATGTTCATTTCAACGATATTAAGGTTTTATATGAGTCTTTCAACAGAGGAACAAGGAATTTGAATTCATGCCTCATCTTGTTCAGAGGGATTGATAAGGATCGCGATGGAAAGCTCAACTTTGAGGAGTTTGTCACACTCGCTGGTTTAGTTTGCCCAACCGTTGGGATGCAAAATCTCGAAAATAAGTTCCAAAAGCACCAAAAAGATAATCTAATTGAATTTAAGTATGTTGCACAATCGCTTTTCAGTGTTAGGGTATCAACATCATCGAGTCCATACGATATGAACTACGCCGTCCTATCGCCCCACTCAAGCGCCTGTTTATTACTATAAATTTTATAATTCTTTTCCCATACTTTTTTTTCCGATGTATGATTCAATTTCGAGAATGGCTTTATTAGAAAAACTCAATATTAATCCATCAAAAAGTGGAAAAAACCTGGTAACGATTTGATACTTTCTTATCATTATTTCATGGTCAGGTTCCACATCGTGGCAGACACTGAGAGACAGCAATCTGCTGTAATATTCATCATGGGCGTTATATTGCTTATTGTTAGGCTCATCGGTCATATGGCAATGCAGGAGAACTACTACTTTAAGCCTGCCGCCAGTCACATGTCATATCCATTTTCTTTGATTTCTTGCCTTGCTATGATTTGCAACTTCAGACAGCCAGTGTTGAATGCCATTCCATACATGATGCTTCCATCCTATTTCTTTTCAATTTTTATTAATGATGTGAGGATCATGCGTAATTACCATAAATATACACCCCACCAGCTTCTTAACCAGGTTACAATTCATATTCCAATCGCTTTCATTTCAATTTGGATTTTGATTAATCGCAGAAAGCTAATCTCAAAGCACGCAATTGGTAATGCATTTGCATGGGGTCTTCTCTACTTCTTGGTTGTTGATGACAAGGTAAATGTTGCAGGTGTTAATGGACTTAAGTATGTTGCACTTGTAATGACTCTTGCTCCCCTTTGGGCCTTCGTTTCAATTAAATACCTCGGCGTTGGACAAGATATGAAAGATCCATACTCTGCTCCTCTTCTTATTTTGAAATGGAAGTAAAATATCTTATAATTTATTGAAAAACTTGTTTTATCTCTTTCTAATCGCTCCATTAAAGTATTTATAATGTTAGCTATATATATTATAGAGTTTTTGATTTCTCACTGTCACAAATGGATTCGAACAGTTTGCTTCAAGGTGTTACTGATCCAGAAATTCGAATTATAATCAAAAAATTCGGGAAAGAATCTACTATGATGGATTCTATTGTTGAATTATCTGCTTTTGTTGAGAAAAGCGATAGCCAAGTGTTTGTTCAAAATATATCCCAAATTAGCCAAATAATCAAGCTTTGTTTCTATCATTCCGGATTAGAAATCCGGAAAAAGGCTTCTATTTTGCTCCAAATGATCGCAAAATCCTTCAAACCATTATTTATTCAATTCTCTCAGATGTTTCTTCCAGTTTTGGTTCTTTACTTGAATGATATCGATAATTGTGTCTCCGATATAGCTAAAGAGCTGTACTTGTTACTGTTTCCAACACCAGAAAAGCAATCTTTATTCTTTAAGAAGATGTTTGATGATATTGTCATAATAGTTACAGAATTGGTGAATTTGGTAATAAATCGGAAATTGGCGTCAGGTATTGATATTGGAAGGTTGACCTATTCCATTATACAAACCACAAATCTTTTGTATTCTTGTACGAAAGATGACTCATTTCTATACTATATCGATGAATGTTTACCTAAGGTTGCTTGGTTTTCTCAATGGAATAATGGTTTTGATTCCAAAATCATCCCTGTTGTTAGGATTTCATGTTATTCTTATGCTCGCTTTTGTATTGAAGAGTTTTCCAAATGCATATTTAATGAATCTGAAATTGCCAAGTTTTTTGAATTTGAGAATAATTATAAATCTCAAGAAAGTCTGCTTGAGTTAATAAATGCAATGTTGGCTAATGGAGTAATATCCAGAGATTTCTTAAATAACCTAGCGATTAAATTCATTATGAATTATTCCCAATTGGATTCCGCAATAATTTGTAGCTATTTGAGTCAAATTGGTGGAGAAGAAGTTAAAGTTAGAATAATTGAAAGTATTCTCAGTGGATACTCAATTGAAGCTGAAATTCTTTTTGTGAAAATCATAACTGGTTCTCAAAGCGATTCTATTTTATCCTTTGTTATTGATCTTTTCAATATTCTGGCAAGTTCAAAATGCTCAGAATATCCATTTTTGCAAAAATGCAGATTATCTGTATTCGATACAATAAAAGATGACCAAAGAATTAATGAATCTTTATGGAAAATCGAAGAAAATAGAGCCATTGATTATATCCTATCTCTTAATCCAGCAAAATCTGTAACATGGTTAAAGCACCAAAAGCATATTTCTCCTCAATCATTGTTAAAAATACTGAAATATGTGGGAACTGATTTGTTAAAGACAGAATTTCCACGTCTCTTCTCTTTTCCAATCGGAGAGTTTTTGAAAACTGATGAAAATGAAGAGGAAGAGGAAGAAAATAATGATGCATCAAAGAAACAATCAAAGAAGAAAAAACATGGAAAGAAAAAGAATGTTGGGAAAACTTCATATGATACAAAAAATAAGAAGAAATCCTCAAACAAACCAAAATGGTCTAAAAAAACAGTTGGAGGAGGAATCCAAAAAGAAGATATACCAGATGTTGAAGAAGATATAGCAGAAGATGTACCTACCATTACCGAAACTATTGAAGATATGAATCTTGTTCTTAACATTGATACCACTTTTATTGATTTAGTTTTAGAGTATGCTGAACGTGAAGATATTATTGATTTAACTATTTCCCATTCAGAATTAATACCAGAAATTATTAGCAAATGGAAAAGGTCAATAGACATTCTAAAATGTCCCCAAGTGGAATCTATGACCAAATCTATACTTAGTACTGATCCTACTTTAGGGACACAGCTTTCAATGATTTTTGGAGAAAACATCTCTATTGAGTCGGCTTTTAAAGAGAATATCATTGATTATATAAGAGAAGGGTACTTTCTTGATAATGAAATGCTTCAAATGATTCGAAATGACGATAAACTTATAGGCTTGCTTCTTCACTCTAGTTCTCTATATCAAATTGCCAATGGGCATCCTATTTTTATTAATCTAATTTCGTATATGAAAGATACTATTAACCATACAAATGGAAGTCAATATGCAAAAATCTCAAGTAAACTTGTTCAGAATTGTGGTGTTGATCCAAAAATATTTACGATAGACATAGATATGTATCCTGAGTTTTATGTTGAGTTTTGGGGACTATGCGGATATGGCTTATTTGATAATATTTTGATTTGTCAATTACTTAATTCTTATATTATTAGGAAAATGCCATGGATGAAAATTTTCATTTATATTAATGAGCCAGACTGGCATATTATTCCTTCCGCTTTTTGGGAGTATCTATCTAAGAACCCCCAACTCGTACAAATTGCTCATGAATCAAAACTTGTTTTTGCTTTAGCTTGTATTATTGCTGCATCTGGAGCAAAAGTTGATCTACCACATGATCCTATAAGTTTATCAATTTTTCAATCCTCATTACCGATTGATAGATCGAATGATTTAGATATTGAAGATATACAAATTGAGCGGAATATGGTTTCTTTCCCGACACCTAACTTTAACCAAGATCCGAATATTCATTTGTTGCGTAGAGCTCTGCATTATTTAAGGAATAATATTTCTGTTCTCTCTACGTTTACTCCTATGTTCCCTTTCATTGAAAAAGCATTACATTCAAATGATCGTTTTGAGTTCTTTTTGACGGTACAAATAATTTCCTTAATTGCTGATTCTGCCAAAGAATGCGAATCTGATACAATTTTTAGATTGCTAGTTCCTCAAATTGTTAACTATGCTCCTCTCCCATCTATAATAGAGAATGAAGTGATTTCGGCATTTCGTTTGTGTTATTGTTTACAATTGGATCAATTTCAATCATTTTTAGAATGGTCTATGAAATATCTAAATAGTTCATCATCTGTTCAATTGATCAATATGATTGTACCTTATATTTCTTATTTTAACTTATGGGATTTCATATCTGGTTTATCAAATATGGTTCTTGAACAACCATCAATTTGGACACTTGTAACTTCATGCTTATCAATGATGCCAACTCAACAAAGAGTTAAACACAACTCCAGGCTCATGAAATTTGTTCCATCATTGTTGTCAAATATGAAGCACACCGATAAAGAATTCGAAATGATTTCCACATCATTCCCGACCAAAGCATGTTCATGGTTTGAATCAAATAAGCCCGCAAATCATGAGGAATTATTATCATACTCTCAAAGAATAATCACACCACATATTTACAAAGTAATAACTAAATCACTCATCAAAGTTAAATTGGAGGGCGTTTCCTACCAGTTTAATCAAAATGCTTTAACAATATTAGTCTCTTATAAAGAGTTCGAAGGAGCTGGTTGCCTATCAATGAAAATTGAATTACTATCTGGCTATCCACTCAAACCCTTAGTAGTCGCATGTGATTTAGGTAACAATGATTTGTCACAAGTCTGTTATGAACAAGTTATGAGTACAATAGGAGTCACACAATCCATAGAATCTGGTATTAAATCATGGCATAGCTTTGTCATAAGCAAGGTTAAGGATTCTACCCCTTGTGTTGTTTGCTTTTCATATACCGATGCAAATGGTTCAATTCCTTCTTCAAAATGTCAAACATGTGGAAACTGTTTTCACTCTCAATGTTTATCCAATTGGTTTAAATATTGCCAAAGGCCATCATGTCCATATTGTGCCTCTATATGGAAGAAAACAACACACAAATAAAGTTTCCGTGTTAATTTTATAACAAAATGGAGAAGTTTTCTTTTCAAAAAATGATGATTTGTTTTGAATATTTGAAACAAAAACTACATTTAATGGAACAGTTTCGGGTGATTAAAGAACTAGGTGAAGGTGGATATGGGAAAGCATTTCTAGTTGAATCTTTAAAGAACCATAAACTTCGAGTGGTAAAAAAAATGATGATAAATGATTTAAGAAATGACCAAATTGAAAATATTAAAAATGAAGCAAATATACTTAAATCAATGAAACATTCAAATATTATTCGGTACAGAGGTTGCAAAATCAACAATAAATTTGCATATATTCTCATGGACTATGCAAATGGTGGGGACTTATCATTATATATAAAGAAGCAGGAAACAAACATTCCTGAAGAACTAATTATAGATATTTTTACCCAACTATGCTTGGGGCTCAAATATATACATGATAGAAAAATTATTCACAGAGATATCAAGCCAAGTAATATTTTCATTTCCGAAAATGGTATTGTTAAAATTGGAGATTTCGGGCTTTCAAAAGTGCTTCAATCTACACTGGAAATACTAAAAACTCCCATCGGAAGTCCATATTATCTTTCACCAGAGATATGCAAAGGTGAATTGTACAATAACAAATCGGACATTTGGTCCCTTGGATGTATTTTACATGAATTATGCACTCTCAGGAAAACTTTCAATGGAAAATGTCTTCGGACTGTAATGAGATCCATTATCACCACTTCTCCCCAAGAAATTCCATCATTATACAGTCAAGAAATAAGATATTTGATTTCAATAATGTTAAACAAAAATCAACAAAACAGGCCTTCTCTTAATGATATTCTCTCACTTCCAATAATAAGGGCAAAAGCTATTGCTTTGATTGGAAACAGTGAATACTTGAATGAAGTGAGCCATACTGTATTTCATGGTGAAAAACCCTTATCAACTCCAGAGCCATATAATGAAGAAATTGTGATTTTAAACGAAAATTATAATTCTAGCAAAGAAGAAAAATTCGAATTCATGGGAAGAACTCTTGTCCTACAAAAAAACTTTCCAAGTCAATCAAAAGCAGAATCAATCAAATCATTCATCATTGACATCGTTGGAAATGATAGATTCGATGAGCTGTACAGCATGGCCGCAAACCAAGATCCCATTTCTCTAGCAAAGTCAGTTACTAACAACCTGGATAATTGGATACTCAATTTACTCTTTCAATTAATCGTTTTCGAAGAAAACTAAACTTTGAATGGCTTATTTTCATTATGGATTTTGTTTCTCCATTACCTGAACAACTGGAACCCATTTCGAGACTTCAATCACTTCTTGTATCGATATCGAAGGATAATATTCATTGTGTTCTATATTGGATAAAGAATTCCGTATTTTTTAGTGATGAAACAAAAATTCAGGATCTTGCAAGGGAAATATTGTCGATTCCTTCAATTAGACCATTTTCTATTGAAAGCATATCTGACTTATGTGCTAGATTGTGCATTCATTCTGAAAATTTTAAAGAGATATTATTACATGAGATTCTAAATGAGAAGAAAGAATGCTCTTCTTGTCATCATACATTAAGAAGGCTTTTTAAAAAAGGAGTTTATGATCATGCTCAGATTCTTGAAATCGTGTCAAAACAACAATACCTTTGCTTTGTGATATATTTTGCACAATATATTTCTGATATATCAATGATTAAAAGGGGTATTTTTAAGCAATTTTATGATTGTTCTGTGTCATATGAATTACTTAATCAAGACAATTGGAAAATTTTAAATGATTATCAGGAATATGGGTGGGATTCCAATTCTATAGTTTTTAAAATCAAATACGATGAGTATGTTGAATTACAACGTTTGTCATCTTGTCCTGGTTTTGATTTAAACCAAAAAGTCACGAAAAGCAGTTTTGAGACGCTTCGGATTGTTGGGAAGCCATCATTGATTGAGTATGCCGCCGCTTTTGGCTCTTTAAGAAGTTTTAAGTTTTTGTTGCTCTCAGGTGCAATACTAAATGAATCGATTAACTTTTGTGCAGTGGGGGGTGGTAATCTTGATATTGTTCATATTTGCTATGAAAAAGGACTGTTAAAAAGTAATAATATCTCATCTTCAATCTCATATAGGCAATCAAACATTCTCAAATGGCTTTCAGAGAATGGTTTTGCTGAAGATATTTGCCCGAGCTATTGTTTAGAAGCAAATAATATATCTGCTGCATATATGTACCTTAAGAATGAAGATGATCATCAACTTTCATTAGCCCTTGATACATCCATCAGGTGCGGCTATGAATGTTTTGCATCATATCTTTTGTCAATAGGAACGGATTCCAATATCATGAGTAGGTTCTGAATTTTTTTGTTAATGTTTAATCTTTCTTTTCATTAAAAATTACCTTTATGAAGCGGTTGATAGGGGATGTTCTTCTATGCTTAGTTTTCTCTTAAAGAATGGCGCTGATCCAAAAACAATCTATAATGTTCTTATCAAACCTTTAATCAACCTATTATCGAAATTGCTTCAAAGAAATCACACTTCATTTGTGTAAAGATTCTAACTAAATATGGGGCAGCTCTCCCAGAATAACCTTTTTAGGTATTTTCATACCTATAATTAAACTTTTTATGTCATTTTATGTTTGAATGTTGTGGTTACTTTTTTTCGGCAAATTTTTCATGACGTTTGTTAGAAAATCAGTTTGTGATAATGTTGTGTCTTTGCTTGACTTTGGGTTGTTGTGCGAATACTGTAGAATTGTTGAATGATGGGAGTCAAGTGCAATATGTGATGGATGGAAATAGTAACAGGATTTCTGTTGCTGAAAAAGTACCTCAGTTGATACTGAATATTCAGAATTCTTCAATGATGAATATGTACAATAGTTCGAATGGAGGTTCAGTTTATTTTTCAAGTACTTATTGGGAACATCCAATGATTAAAATTAACACATCGGTTTTTAGGAATTCAAGTGTGAATTTGGCTAATGGAATGGGTGGATCAGTATATTTGGTCAAAGTGAATGAAACAAATATTGACAATTCCGAGTTCACTTCATGTTCAGCTTACACAGGAGGGGCAATATATGTTAATAATTCCAAGTATTTATTTGTGAAAGGGTCTAGGTTTTCGAATTGCAGTTCAAAATTTTATGGAGGAGCATTGTATGGTGGATATATTGATACAGTTGTTATGATTTCTTATTGTGTTTTTGAAAGTTGTAGTTCATATTATAATGGTGGTGTGATTTTCTTAGATATATACTTGGGAAGAACATGGATTGAGGATTCATCTTTCTATAATTGTTCAACAGATAATTATGGATGCATGTACTTATATTCTAGAACTAATAATTCCGAAATTGACATTAATCGTGTATGCTCATACAAGACCAGAGCAAATTATTCTGCTTTTGTAAGAGGTCTGTTTAGTGATAACTCATTGTGTACTTTTAATCTATTGTATTCCTCAATTGTGAGTACATCAGTTTTCATGGGTGAAGGTGATGGTAATGTTCGAATTGGGGGAGGTAGATGCAATTTAAAGTACATAAACTGGTCAAACAATAATTTCAAAAATGCTGGTTTTGATATCAACCCAACTAGAGACTCATATGTCGAATATAATACAATTTATAACAATTCTTCTCCATCATATGCTATTTTAACTTTGTATTCTCCTGATACAGCTATTGATTCATTGATGAAGCTTTGCAATGTTATATCGAATTATTTGGAAAAGAAAGAGAATGCCGCTCTTGTCTTGCTTTATGGTTACTCAAACACAAAAGGAACGAAAGTTGAGAACTGCATTTTCTATGGTAATAATGGAATATTGTTTTACACTTCAACAGGAAAACACTTCGTTTATGGTTGTCACATTGTTCATAATGCACTTTATCAAATATATAACTCTTCATCAATTGGTTACTTTACCACTAGTGCTGTTATTGTTGATATTCATGCAACAAATACTTATGCCATCAGTCACTTGAGTTCATACTACTGTTCAACATATGATATTCAGGGGCAAGATTTATCCCCTTGCCAGACACTTTATCCAGTACCTTCAACTTGTATCTTTTCAGGTGACAACTCTATAATAGTTTTAGCCAAAGTATTCGAGATATTACAACTTTCTATACTATCAAGTATAATCTTGCTTTTATAGTAAAAAAGAATCGGAATTATTAAAAAACATTATTTAATGAGATGTTAACTTAGAAACAGTATCTGAGAAAAGTTTTCGTATTACATCAAGTTTATAATCCATTTTGAATAGCTCACCAAAAACTGGTTGGATAATATTTTTGAATTCATAATCAATATGAGATGATATCATATCTGGGGTATATTCTAACTCATCATCAAACCTGGCTTGTATCCATTTCTCAGAATCGGAATAGCCTTGAGCAAGAAAAGAGAAATTAGATAAAATATAAACTAATTGAGTAAGATTATTGCACGTCGCAGATTCGATGGTATCTAAATTATCAAGTTTGATTAATTCGCAAAACAATTCATTTTTTTTCTCTATTGTAATACACTTAATTAAAGGAGAAAATGAGTAAATTATTGAAGAAATACAATATGATGGGCCATTTTCCAAATAGTATTTCATTGTAGATTCTGTTGATTCATCAAATATCAAGGAATTATGATATATGAGATGGAGGAACAATGCTGACTTATGGCAATTAGATAGATTTAATGATGCTTTGATCTGTGATATTATATAAAAACAGAATTGAGCAGAATCAAAAGACAATCTCCAACATTTAAAACCATTTTCTTTGTGCCGTGACCTTGCAGCTCTAATTGAATCTTCAAAAATTGATCTAGGAACACCAAAAAACGATAAAACACCATTCTCATCGGCAATTTTCATCAGATGGGATAAAATTGATTTCTCATCAGATGCTATTGGATTGATCAAGATATTGTTCACTTCCTGAAGAGAAGGATACTCAAAAACATCATACTCATTGGCTGTGCTATATGGATGTTTCAATGAAGAAATCAAAGAAATCAGCAAAGCAGACTGCTTTTGTACCAAATCTCTTGAGTATTTGGTGAATATAATTGACTCTTCTGATCCTTTTCCTATATCAAAAAATAAAAAAATCTCTTGGAGAAAAGAAGCGACAAATAATGAAGGAAGTCTTTCCCAGTCCTCAGCCAACATCCTTGCAATACTCAGAAGATCCGATGAATGTTTTGAATGATACGAGGATTGAATAATTGCTCCAATAATCCCTCCCCACATAAACAAAATCTTTTTTGTCCTCTCACTAGAAATAAATGATATGTTAGAAAGAGATCCTTGGCCGAGAACAGAGATTTTCCGGGTAATTCTGTTGGATTTTGATGATCGCAAAGATGAGCTAGAGCGGAGCATAAAACTTGATCTTGAAAGAGCATTAGAAGTTTCTCCTTCTGTAGTTAAAACAACAACTCCATTTATTGACTCGCGAGAATCAATCGAAGGGAAAAATACAGTTTGGTGATTATGAGCACAAATTTTTTGATGATAAGCCAGCCTTACAATTGGGTCATCAATTAATGGATTCAATTCCCGGAAGAAATCTACTTCATCACCATTGCCGTAAATTCTACTATTCTTACGATCAATAAGATAGACATTAACTCGACTGAAGCCAATCAATGTTGACATCTTTTTGCCAACCTGATCTGCAAGATTATTAATGTCTGATGGATCAGAAATAAAAGAAAAAAAATCTATAACTTGTGTTAAGTCATTGATTGCCCGATTAGATATTTTCATTTCATCAGTAATTTTTGAGCCTTTCCTAATCGATGCAGCAATTGAGTGGAAATTCTTTGAGAACACAGACAAGGAATCCGCATCATTAATCGTAAACATGCTACCTCTTTCTTTGTTATAAAGAGCAATAACCCATTTTACGACCCCTTTACCTGAAAAAATGGGAGATACCATTATTGAACGAGTCAACACACCAGATGATGATCTATCAATTCCTGAATGGAAAAATATACTGTTCTCTGGGCTCTCAAAAGATAAAATTTCTCTTCTTGAGACACATAATCCAACTATTCCATTGGAAATATTGAAGAACTCTTTTCTGTGTCCAATCTTCATTATTTGTGATCTTGCATTGGATACTCGAAACAGCTGAGCACTTTGGCACTCAAATATTGATTCCAAAGATTTGGAAAAAGTAGAAAGAAAGTTATTCATATCAAATAAAGAAGAAAGCTGAATCAAAGCATCACTCATTTTCTGGTATATATCAATTTTTTGCTTTTTGTATTTTTTAATGTGTATAACATGCATTATTTCTTTCAAAAATCTACAGCAAATAGAAACTAAAAAGTCATCACGTGGAGTAATATCTCCATTACGATCATATAAGATTAGAACACTATTAATTGATAGTAAGGGAGTTGCATACATAGAATCAGATTTTCCCAAAATAGATAAATCTGATTCGGTCAAACCTATATCATGGCGAGAAATGAATATTTTCTTGCCTGATTTAAGAGCTTGTGCAAATATACCATCTTTTAGGATATATTCCATCTTGAGCTTCTGTTTTTCTACGTAAAGAGCCGGTATTGATTTATCATAAGAGAATAATATCACTTTGGAGAAAGGCAAAATGCCCATTAAGATATTTTGGATGTGTTCGTTAAGTGAAATATCAGAATCATTGTTCAAAATAGATAATAATGATGACATTAGAGTTGATATCGAGTTAATTTCCTGAAAAATTGCTTCATAAAATCCTTGTCTCTTTTCAGTAGGAAATTGCTGAGCCACATCAGCAATTTTGGAAATATCCAAACAGAATTTTGGATCAAACAAAGCACTGCACGAAAGAGGATAATATGAAAGAAGCTGGTTATAGTCATTGCTATTTTTCAACAATTCTAAATAAGATTCTGTCGATAAAGTTCTATAATACTCAATTGTCGTTTGATGCTTTCCTTCATCTGCATTTTCGCTTTTTTGGAGAACAGAAAAATCCATATCAGGATCATTCACGCCTAAAAGATCAATCAATTCATACTGATTCTCAATCATTTCTTCAACTTGCTTCTTCTCCTCAATCAGACGTGAAACACGCCGTTGATAATATGAAATCAAAGAACGAAGAGACTCGATCCGCTCTCCATCCATATAAATAGGAAATCGGTTGTCTGACTCACTAACAATATCACTAAACTCTTCGTCCTCCATAATAACGATTATTCTAACATCCGAACAACAAAATGGAGAACATTTTCTGTTGGTTATATCTAACAGTTAATACGTTATTTGTAAAAATAACGTATATTTATTCAAATCAATCCTTTTTGTTAAGGATATCTTATTTTTTATAATCATGTTTTCAATTTAATAATAATTGAAAGGAACTGAGATGTTTTTATAGACAGTCCTATCAAAACATGAGGTTTGTTTTTCAAAAGATAGAAACTCTCTTTTCTCAATTTTTGAGAGCCATCGCATAAATACAATATGAAATCTGATGAGCCTCAATCTGGCACATCTTTCGGGACCAATGCCCTCTCGAACATGGGGTCCTGGAATTCGGTGAGTAATGCAAAGTTTGGTGGATTGATTGAAGAAAGTTGGTCAAAAACGCTCAGGAGGGAACTGAGTGTTTTATTTGCTTACATTTTCTCCGTTGCGTCCCAGTTTTCTGAAATACATGGGGTAGTGTTTTTTCTGAGGATTCTACAATTTGTTGGACCTTCTATTTGTGCTTCTTTTCCAAATTTGTGGGTTGCAGGTTCTCTTGATAAGAGTACTGCTTCCACATTATCTGTTTTGTTTCACTTTATACATCCTGATAACAAAGCAAGCAGCTCTACAGCTTACTTGATTGGTTATTCTGTTATTGTACTGTCATTTTTGTTGTTCATTAATTACTCTGCAAGGTTTTTTAAGAAGAATGCCATGCTTCCTTCTTCATATTCTACAATAATTGTTTTGTATCTTGCTACTTTTGGCCAGCTCCTTCATCCAGTTGCATTAGATCTGATTTTTGGCAATATTGCACAAATTGCTTTTTCAAGTGATATCTCGCAATATTATTTAATGATCGCCGTGAGTTTGATTGCCCTTACAGCTTCGGTCATATATATATATCTTGTATTGTCAATTATCAATCAAAGTTTGCAATTTCTCCCTTCTTCAATGATGTCAATATCTTCATATCCCGAGAACTTAATGTTTGTCTCAACTTTTGTTGTTAATGCTATTATTGGATTTGCTAGCCAAACCCCATATAAGTATCAATACTATGTTTTAGTTGGAGCTACTATTACTTACTTTGTCTCAATTTTTATACCTTTTATTTATGGAGGGTTTGTGAAAAGATCAACATGTGTTGCTGTTATAAGCTCTTCTATAGTAGGTGTGGCTAATTCCATTATGGTATCTGTATTTCTCTACCTCAATCAAAAATCTAAGCTTGATCTTTTGTTTGGTGCCGTTGTTTTCTTTATTTTTGTTCAGATAATGGCTAGTTTATATTTGAGATCCCTATTGACTAAAAGGCTTGATATTTTGGATCAGCTTATTGAGAATAATCAGCTTTTTGGGGAACTTATATCTTCTCCTAATGAGTACATCAATATTGTTGTGACAGGTGCATCAATTGCTCATCCTCTTTGTGTTGACTGGACAATATATAAGCAGGGAGTTGATACTTGGCAAAAGAATCAACACGTGTGGTTTGTTTTTGCCAAATTTGTTTCAATTTATCCTGAAGAAACCCAAAAACTTATTTGGATATTCCAAACTGTCATTTCTATGAAGGTCCATGGTGTTGCTGCCAGAACTATTAAAAATGAGGCGATGTCAATAGTTCGTCAAAGAGAATCTAATTTATCAGCTGGTCTCAAGGAAAAATTGAACTCAATATCTCATAGAATTCAAGGAGCCCGACTTAAGCTTAGACATGTTTGGGATGTCGTAATTCAAGGAAATACTAGAGAAGTGGAAGCTTCTTGTTTAAGGTCAAATGAATCTATCGAACGAGTTGATGCTGATATCAAGCATCTCCTCCAGCAATTCCCCAATAATAAGTTTGTGACAAGGGTATATTCACGTTTTCTGCTCGAATTAAAAGCTGATCAAATGTTAAGCCAGGACATGGCAGAAAAAACTAAGATTCTTCAAAGAGGCGTGTTTATTTCTGCTGATAGAACTCATGAATTGGGTTTAGCTGCATTTCAATTGTTACCTGAGAGAGTCCAGGATGGCAAAAGTGCAAAAAATTCTTTCGCAGGTGAAGTTGCTCCCTTATCACTACCAGATATTGATGCAGATGAAGAAACAACAAGTTTATTAACTGAACAATCATCGCTATTGAGGCAAAGTATCGATGAACTTGATATTCCTGCAATATCGCAAACCAAGTGTATTAGATGCTTTTTGCTTTTCTTTGTGTTTTGTGGTGCCTCAATTGGGTTTTTATTATATATTTCTCAGCTTTTGGAACAGTTTAGGGAACCACTACCATTTTTATACAATGTTGCAAACTTAAGGACTTATGCATTTCAGATGGCTACATTTAGCATGAGATTTGTGTACCAACAGCTTGGGTTTTTTAGTGTTTCGAATAGAGTGAATGGTGAACCCCCTGTTTCACTTGGATCAACATGGGATCTTAAAGAACAATTGGACTTTATTGTTGGGGCAGCGACATCTGGTATTCAAACAACAAATGATTTTCGGTCTTATGAAGGCGATGCTGCGATTGAAGCTGCAAAAGCAATTGTCTATGGAAAGAATGTGAATTACATATATTACACAACTCCTGAGAGTCCCAGTTCTTCTATAATTGATTTGCAGCAAGCAATGATTAATATTGTGGTCCAGCTTTCTGATTTGCTTGCTGGTAATACTACTTTCGAAAAGAGTATCATAAATACATCAGCATTGCTTAATCCTCTTCGTAATGTTGGTACAATAACCAATTTTATGAATTCTGCATTGACAGTAATAATTGATTCTATTCATGAATCAAGCAAAGGAATTAGTGATATTTGCTTCTATATAGATTATGTTGCTATCGTTGTTATTATTTTAATAAGTTCAATATCTATAATTGTTCAAGTTAAATCAATACAGCAAAACAAAGCAGAAGTGTCTAGATGTTTGACGGCATTACCAAAAAACATTGTTTCACAAATTGTTGAAAACATGAGAGTTATTAAGCATGATGAGAGCGGATCAAGCTCTGTTCGAGATTCAGAAATGAACAGACAAGAGGAGAATATTTTAAAAGTATTCAGTACAGGAAATGCTGGATCTGCAACAATAACTGATATATATGGATTAATCATTGGGACTTTTATTTTTACTGTTATTTTTTTGGCAACCGCTTTGATATTAAACAATCTAACAAAGGAAGAGAACTCGCTCCTTGAAAACTCTGCACCTCATCTCGATTATATCACGGGATCATATGCTCTAACACTTGGATCACTCCTTACTATTAATGCCCTTGCTGTACAAAGAACTGAGGTTAAGTTGGTAGTCTTTACCGAAACAGCTCTTCTAACAATATATGAATATAGAATGAATCTCTCTGAATATTATTATCATATGGCTCGTTATGGTGGTGAAAAGGTTGAAGAAGTTCCTTTTGCTGCATTTGCCCAGGGATTAGCTGAGGCTTCGGCAAGAGTTGGATGTCCTGATAGAATGTTATATCCCACTACTCTTTATGAAATCAGTGATTGTTTTAGCCCAGATCTAATGATGACTCAAATAAAACCAGGTTTCACTGCTAGGCTCAGCCCATTCCTTGATTTCAACCTAAGTATGCTTCCGACAGACAGAATGTTTACAGCAATGTTTGATTTATTGGTACACCCAATATATGATGCCTTTCTGTTTCCAATGTTTGAAAAAATAATTCCAACCATTACCAGTCAAATGAATGAGCTATATAACTCCAATATTGGTTATATTTATGCACTGATAGCGCTCGCTCTTTTGGTTGAACTTTTTGTCTATTTGCAAATCAAAGTTGTGGATACACATATCCGGATTGTATTAAGATTATTGCTTCATTGTCCACCACATATTGTCTTACAAACACCAAAAATTATGTCAATACTTTCAGGTGACTTTTCAGAGCAAAAACTTGATACAGCAAATAGAGATGCTGAATTTTTCGATGATATTTATTATGGCCTTCCTGATGCTGTTTTGTCGTGCAAGAATGATGACATTATTGAGTCTGCTAATAAAGCATGCTGCACCATTTTTAAGATCCCTGAAAATGAAATTCGGGGAAAGAAACTCTCCGAAATACTTATTGAAAGAAAAGTTAAAGGTAGTATTCCTGAGTTAATGCAAAAAGCCCAAAACTCAGCTGATGTCGTTATTATTATGGCAGGTCCTGATGGGGGAGATTTGTATCTCAGTCTAAATACATATGTTCATGATCAGATTAGGATTGTATCATTAAGAGATATTACCCAAACTGTTAGATATAATGCACTAATCAAAGAAGAAAGATCTAAAAGTGATTCAATGTTAGCTGCAATTCTTCCTCCCTCCCTTGTTAAAAGAGTTCAAAACAATGAGAAAAACATAAGCTTTGCAGTTCAATCAGCTTCAATTGTTTTTATTGATATTGTTTCTTTCACCCCATGGTGCAGTTCCAACCCTGCATCCATAGTTATGCAGACTTTGAATCTTTTGTTTAAGAAGTTTGATGCACTACTGACCAGATATCCAACAATGACGAAAATTAAATGCATCGGAGACTGTTACATGGCTGCAGGAGGCGTGTTCTCGGAAATTAATCAACCCTCGGTTCATGCAAAAGAAGTTGTATCTTTTGGCCTTGATGCTCTTGATGCAATAGAAGAACTAAACTCAGAAACTGGACAGAGCTTGCAAATCAGAGTTGGTATTAATACAGGTGGCCCAATTGTTGGAGGAGTTTTGGGAATTGGAAAACCCACATTTGAAATTCTCGGACCCGCTATTAACATGGCTCAGCAGATGGAACATCATGGAATTGCTATGAAAGTACATATATCCAGACCAGTGTATGAATTAATATATGGAGATACATTCTCTATTAAAGAGAGAGGAGAAGTTGAGATTAAGGGCGGGAATGTGATTACCTATATTGTTAGTCGAGTCAAGTAAAGTGTTATTTTCTAGAAGTATTTGGCCATTTCTTGAGTAGTGGGGGTAATGAAAGCATATCTGTTGGATTAGTAGGTATTAGACCTCTTTCTGTCTTCAATTCTGTCGCTTTGCTTACAACTGGCTTGGTATACTTATTATACACACTATGGGCATGTTCGAGTTCCTTATTCAACTTCTCTATTCGCTTTGAAGCCTCAAATAGGCTTTCTGCTGCTGCTTTTTCAAATGAGTCGAGCTTTGCTTTATGTGATTCCCTCAGCACATTCATCTTTTCATTATGAGCTACTAAAAGGTTCTCTTCAGCCTTAAAGCAAGATTCTTCATAGGCTTTAACATTTTTTGCTACTTCAAACTCTTCTAAATCGGATGCTTTCTTTTCGACTATCCGCATGTCGTCATATCTATGGGAATTTAGATATAGTTTTGCCTGGTTTCGAAGATTCTTAAGATTATTTGATGCTCTATTAAACTGTCTCATTTTTTGAGGAGATTTGCAAGCATCTCTAAGATTTTTGTACTCTTTTTCGTGTTTTTTCGACAAAGTACTAATCTGGATTTCAAAATCTTCAACCAATTGCTTTCTATCTTCGTCAATCCTAACTTTGCGTTCATTATACGCATCATATGCACTTATAAGTCTCTTTTTGATAGATTCAACTAATAGATCATGCGAATTCTCTTTGTTAAGTATTGATAATCTGGTTTGCGCTTCGTGCATTGCCAGTTCAGTAATCTCGGCTTGATATGGATTTTTGTTTTCAATACACTCTGTAAAATACTTTCTTAGCCCTCTGATTAAAGCAGGTAAATACATCTGCTCAATTGAACTAATCGGCGTACCATTTAGAACCAAAGCAACTATATCTCTAACTTGCTTCTGGCTCACACTCTTTGACGAAGGAAAGGCTGAAATATGTCCCTTTTCTCTGAGTCTTTTGCTGGGAGAACCAGAGATCATTTTATGAAAGAAACAAATGTTCTTAAGTTCAATTCTGTGAGTTTTTGCTTGAAAAACTGTGATTTATCTGGTGCTTTTTCGCTTGTATTATATGGGGATTTGATGTGGTTTGAATGGCTTCCGAATGAAGCCCTATTTCCGAAATATATAGATCAAAATGGATTTAGGATTGCTATTCAGCTTTGTGAAATTAAAGAGATTATTAGATTTGATGAATCGCTTAAAATTGTCAGTTTATTCATGACATTAAAGAATAATGAAAAATTACCAGCATTTCGATTCATGGGATCACCTCACGCATCAATTTCTCATCTCTTGGAGTTTTTAACATATAAAAAAATTGTAGAATGTACTAATGAGTCCAAAACACAGTACAGCATTAAGGTTTCTAACACACCCATAAGACTTAAGAAGGATCTTATTTCGCCAAAAGATGTTTTGTCCATATTAAAACATGATGAAATTGTTAACAGCTTATTGAACCACGAATGTAACACATATCCAATCAGTATTGAGGAATGTCATTCGTTCTTTGGAGCGAATGGTAACATAATTTACTCATTTGATTCTATTAAGGAAACAATATTTCACAGGGGACTTATTGATCAAACAAGAAGAATATTGTGGCCCTATTTGCTTGGTTTTTACTCACCAAATGATACTCAAGAAACCAAAAAGTTTAAATTTGCTAAGAAATTTGAGCAATATATGCTAATTAAGAAACAAATAGATAGTGTATTGGATTCACAGTTAAAAGTATCGACATTTTTCACTGCAATGAAGAGGACTATCACTCATGATGTTCTGAGAACGGATCGAAATCACCCATTTTTCGTAGATGATTCTCCTAACATGACTCTACTGTTTAATACTCTTCTTGCGTATGGAATGTTTAATAGAGATACTGAATATGTTCAGGGAATGGGTGATATCATGTCTCCATTAATAATGCTATTCATTGAAAAATGGATAGATAACGAGTCTGTTCATCTGTTTGAAGTTGGAATTGTTTCGAAATTCGAGGCAGAATCATTTATTTTTTGGCTTTTTGTCGGATTAATGGATCTTACTCATCACAATAGAATGTTCACTGATCTAGCCACACATCAAAACTTAATCTCTGAGAGATCATTTGCTATAGCATCGCATTTTCATCAACCATTGTCCAAATGGCTTCAGGATCAGAACTTATCTGATTTAACTTTCTTATACCGCCCCATTTTGCTGCTATTTAAAAGAGAGTTTTCTATTCCAAATGTGTATTCTATTTGGGATATGTTTTTCTCTTCTGCAAAGCCTTTTTCATCTCCAAGGTTTTTCATGGCATCAATACTGATTCAACTGTTTCCAAAGCTGTTGTTGGTATCCGATGGATCAATGGGAGGAGCAATGTCAGTTACCGATTCAACAATATCTACTCTTGATACTGATACTCTTATTAGAATGTCCAAATCTCTATATGAAAAATGTGATTCTTCTCTGATTTGGGCACAAGAAACACTCCCTCCCCCTCCGGGATTAAAGGACTATGAGCCCAAATTCTTCAAAAAAGCATAAATAAATGTTAAATTCTGTTTTTAGAGGATTGAATCAATGAATTGGCACCATTGTTCATATGTTGTGTCTTCGTTCATACTGGTTTTCACTCCGTTGACCTCATATGTTGGTGTTCCAACAATGGAGTGCATAGCAGCAAATGAAAACTGAATTCCTGCCTCTTTGCGAACATCAATATTGCTATATTGATTATAAATTGTTTGATAGTCAACTTGGAAAGTGGATGCAATGTACATGCAAATCTTCTCGTTCACTTGCGCTTCTGGAACATTGATGAGTTTAGATGTAGAAAACTGAGATTGGTCGCCAGAATAAAGAGCATCAATCATGTCCCTTGCCTTTTGCTCACTAATGGATTTAAGAGCCATGATTCCCTTGATAACAGCAAAAGCCCATGTATGAGATGGGAGGGGCATCAAATGGAGCCAAATTTGTAAATCTTTTGGATACTTTGTAAGAAGTTTCTTCATATTAGGCCAAACATCAAGGCAATCTGAACACAAAGGATCGCAATACATATCAACGACAACTTTGGCATTTTGAACTCCATAAGAAAATCCAGGAATCCTCTTTGGAAGAGAAAGGACGGAACTTAACAACAAACAAAACATTTGAGTAATTTCTCCAAACCGATTGTACAGTTCAAAATGACACTGTACGTTTAATGATTGATATATGGCAAACAATGTGTCCCACAGACTAGGCATTAAGCCATTTTCGACATTTGATAGTGTTGTTGGGAAAATCAACTCGATATACAAATTAAATGATGGACAGATAATTGTGGGTTCAACGAAATGCCTATCAAAACTGGGTTCAAACGGGTTTGGTGAAAGTATTCCTTACCCTTCATCGTGCTCGGTATTTATATCCGATTGTGGCGTGATTGTTGGTATATCATACCCAAACTCAAGGTTTTTTGCATTTCATATTAATTCTCCTCGAAAACTCTTAGATATTATATTCGACTGCAAAAACGACAAGTCTTATTGTTTGTCCCCTCAATCTGCGGTCTATCATGTAATATATTCGCCAAAATCAAAGTCTATAATAACAATTGGAACTGGTATCTTTGTGTGGAGTATTGATTGGCAAGTTGAAAAGATCCACAGCACTGAGAGATTATTGAATTTTTCGATATCTCTTTCTTGTTCTTTTTTGCCTGATTATTCATCCCCACTACTCCAATTGCCATCTTACGATTATCAAAGAGAGCAAATTTACCTGCCAAGTACTGATGGTGTTATTATATATGATCTACAAGGGAATTTAATAAGAAAAGCAACAATAATGCAAATGTCTCAAATGACTTTGTATTCATTCAATCCTATTTCACGACAGATAATTGTCTCTGATCCAATAGATGGCTTATCATTATGGAGTGACTGCAAAAGTGTAGAAAAAAGGTTTTCTCTTTCTGGTTCATCAGTAATATCAATGATTTGGATTGATGTTGAGAATGTATTGGTAATCAATTCTAACCACACAGTTTTCATTCTCAATACTATGATCTCAAAGTATTTTTTTACGTATGATCTCCAAAATCGTCCTACTAAACTCATTATACTAGATAATCGAATATATTCATGTCATTCCACAAAAATGACTATTCTTGAGATTCATTTGTTTTGGAAATCTTGGATGACATATGTTAATTCCATAGCGAGGCTCTCCGTTCATACTAATAATTGTGAAAAACAGAATCTAGTTATAATGTCAGAATCATCAACCCCATTTAGAGTTATATCTCTAGAGAGTTTATCATCAATAGGGCATATTACTCTTCCAAAATCCACTAAGGTTGTTGATTATCTATATGATCTTGATTATGACCCAAATGATACAATTATGTTGCCTTTTTCCCAAAAATTTTATTGTATAAGCATGGGGAAAGAACTTTTCGTGTATGATCATGAATATTCATTAGTATCTCTACCTGTTATAAGAGCATCATCAATTTGTTTATGCTTTTACCAAAACCAATGGTGTATTGCAGTTTCAGGTGTTTATGGCATTGTTTCAATGTATAGGAGAAGTGATTTTGGTTTTTTAAAAAAGATTATGATTACAAAAGGTATTGTACAAAAAATATATTTTGATTATTCTTACTCTTCAATGATCCTTATCTTAAATAGAGAAGTGTTACTCTATAATATGATTAAAGAAGAAGTTGTCGATAAAATACCAATACTGAGTCATGAAATAACTTCATATCATAATGGATTTCTTGTTTTTGGGTCTTCAAACGGAAGGCTTGATATTATTAATATTAATTCATCTAAGCTTGAACCATTGGATAATTTCGAAAGCCTTTCTCATTTGGATAGGATTTCTAGTTTGTCTTTCTATAAACCAAATATATGGATGTCTACCTCGATTGATGGAATATTGAAAATATGGAATTGTAGCTGTGAGCTTATTTGTTCAATACAGATTCCTTTTCAAATTGAATCTGCTTCTTTCTTAAATGAAAAACTAGATATTCTGATAGCCCTTAAAACTGAAATTATGTTGATAAAAATGAATGACATTATGCAAAACTGGGTCTCTCCAAGCGATTCTGTATCTACAACAAAATTTATTCCTGAAATCATTGAGAATCTGATTGATACATGTCCAAATACAACTGAAACTCATTTAAAAGAGATTAATCTTTTAGTCGAACCTAAAAAGCAAATAGAATTATGCTCATCAAAACCAAGTCGGTCTGAAATTCTTAATGAGATGTATTCGATGACATTTAACAAAGTTGATAACAAAGATACAACTGTGATTATGCCGGAAGCTCAGGAAATTGTTGTAAAAACAAAAGAAGAAACTCTGATAAAAACTCCGGCAACAACTATTGTTAGAAAACCATCTCAAAAACTTCCAGATATATCAAAAAAATGGTATGAGGATGATTCCCTTTCGCAAACTTTTATTAACACTATTAAAAATGCAATGAGTCAACATAACCAATCGAAAAGCGATAAAACCAAAAACTCAAAAAAGAATCAAAGAGCTCAAAACAAAAAGAACTATAAACTTGATAAGAATAACAATACTAGATCTCAAACTCCTCCTGTTATGATTAAAAGAGATTCAACTATGTTAATCCCTCCAACAAGATCATACACCCCGGTCTTGTTTAATCATTTAATTCATGTCGATGTGCCAAATATAGGAAATTCAGAATTACTAACCCAATTTCCAAAGAGTAGTTTTAAAAACAATTATTATCAACCTACTGATTCTATTCATGAAACAAAACGAAAATTATCTACCAATAATCTTTCTGGTGCATCATCCCACTCTTCATCGACTGTTATAAAAAGCAATAGTAGACTTTCCGATCAATCAACCCATCTTATGAATAATCGAAATTCTTCAAATCTATCGAGTGATGGATCATCTCATACATATACAAATAACGATTCATTTGTATCAACACGAATTCCATCAAGGAATAATTTTTCTGCTGCTCCCAAATATCGAGCAAAAATACCAGATTCCTCAAATGACATGAATACTTATCCCAATCTAAATACTAGAAAACCATTTTTTATCATCAACCAACAATCAGATGATTTATCCAAGAGCAATGAATTGATAACAATAATTGAAGTTAATGAAACAGAAACATCGCATTGTAAAACTGTGATTCCGACTCCATGTTTTCCAACTGACATGAAAACAATACAAAAATCCAAAGATGATACGCTTATTGACTTGGCAAATCCCCTTTTTCTAAGAGGCAAAACACCTCAATTCCCAAATAGGATAACATCAGATCTATGTCGCATTTCTCATTTTGGAAAGAATGGAACTCAAGTGAAAAATGATGATCGTCAGTGTTGTATGATATCAATTCACAACATCCTTATTGATGGAGGCATCAATCTCCCTAATAGCAATAATTCAATTAAAACAGACTCTTCGAATAAAAGACTGGCACCCAAACACCGCCAATTTAAGAAAAAATCTAATGATAAACGTGATATACCCTCACATGAATATATCCTTATTACTAACGCTAAATAAATGTTAATAATGTCACTTTTGATATAAAAATGGTCGAAATAACATCTCCAAAGGACTTCAAACACCTAGTTCATATCGACCGTAACTTTAACTGGACCTTTGATGAGTCTCTAGATACATCAACGATATTTAAAAAGGTCAGAGCAATAGGGCAAGGTGGTTTTGGATCGGTTTGTGAGATGTTGCATATTCCTTCTAACACAAAACTAGCTGGAAAGATAATATCCCCTGATGCTATGAATCGAGCTACAAAAGAAGCTTTGAAAAAGGAAATAGACTTGTTGAGAACAATCCTAACTCCTTACACTGTGAGGTATTATGGATCAATTACGTTTGAAAATAGTCTAATGATATTGATGGAATTTTGTGACCATGGATCTCTTCGAGATGTCATTGACTTTCGGAATTTGGTATTAGACGAAAATCAAATATCTATTATTATGCATGATGTTCTTCTATCATTAACATTCCTTCATGATAAATATCATATTCTTCATAGAGATATCAAAGCGGCAAATATTTTGATCAACTCTAACTGCGACGTCAGGGTTACTGATTTTGGTGTTTCACGCAAATTTGATATCGAAAAGACTCTTGCAACAACATCAATAATTGGCACTCCTTATTGGATGGCTCCTGAAGTGATTAATGGAAAGAAATACTCATTCCCTGCTGATATTTGGAGTCTAGGATTCACTGCTGTTGAATTGGCTGAAGGTGCGCCTCCATATTGTGAATTTCCGCCTACAAGGGCAATGATAGAGATAGTTACACGAGGCTTTCCTGGATTCCGAAATGGTGCCAAGTTTTCTCAAGAATTTGTAGATTTTGTTAAACAATGTACCCAACTGTCTCCTCAACAAAGACCAACTGCAACAGAACTACTTAAGCATCCATTCATCACTCGTTCAAATCAATTAGATCGCAAATTAATACTTAAATCTCTAGTATCAGAACCAATTGATTTCCAAAAAGTTATGTCGATGGGAGATGAAGAAGAATATGAAGAAGAAGATGAAAATCAAACAAGAAAAACCCAGAAAAAATCTAAGAAGTATTCCACATTTGAGACCAAAGCTAGCCCTGACCAAGAAATTACTGATCTATACTCTGATAAAGTTGAAATTGTTGAACCTGTGGTACCTGCAGCTCCAAAAGAAAGCACTCCAAAACCCTCAATTTCTAATGATCTCGTTAATCAAATCAAGGAATACTCTAAAAACAACCAGGCTATTGTTATGGGTGGCGCTGGATTTGTTATACTTGTGATTTTGATCAAATTTGGAATGAAGGGTTTAATCATGTTTGCACTGATCCTCTGCTCTGCATTCTACTACTTCAACAGGAATAAATAGGTAAGTTTCTCTGTTCTCTTTTGGATTACCCATCAACCGAATTGTTCGAGAGAAAATATCTTCTTCTTCTTCCAAAATCCTTTGTGCCTTCGAACAGTCCAAAAATATTATGTTTTCCATAAAAAAAATATTAAAAAATCAATTAAAATACATTTATCTAACAAGTACTGGCCTATGAACAGTTCTTTGTTTCTCGATTGACAAAGAATTTAATGCAATATTAAACTTATCATCTCCATATTTTTCCATCAGGTGATTAATCCAGCCATAGTTATCGGGCTCTTGGGGCATTTCATTCTTCATTATATCAAAAATAGCAACAGCAGCAGTAACCTCTGGGGGGACATCAAGGTAACTATCACTGCATATAATATAGCAAATGTCAATTGAGATTTTTTGAAGCAAAACAATCTGTAATTTTTCTGGTAGGTGCGGAATGACAAAAGTCTTCCACTTTTCTATATACTTAAATGGAAGTTCTATCTCGACGTTAAATTCGATAGAATCAAGAATATCAAATTCCGCATTATGCACAAGTGAGACCTCTTGTTTTGTGACTTGAAACAATTCATTATGTGATATTTCATCCACATATGCTTTAACCATTTGAGAATCTATTGATTGGCAAATCCTAAGAATGACTGAATAAATGAGATCCACAGGGCGCAAACAATCGCTAAATTTGCAAGAAGAAAACAGAGATGCCACAACAAGAGTAAGCAATTTGTACTTAGATTGGTTGCTATTTGTTCTGAAATAGTTCTGAAGTAATATATAAGCAGACGCTATTACTGGGCTGATTTCTATTTGTAACGTAAATCTCGCTTTCGATACAACAAACCATACGATTCTCCTCTCTCGTTCTGTCCATGTTGATTGTATTAGGCTTTCGGGTGGGCTTTGATTCATTAAGTATTCTGCTGTAAATGCTCGACCATTTATAATGTATGAAAACTAAATCAAAATTGTGAGCTTTAGTTGGCTGGAGAATTTACATTTTCTTCAGAAAAATAAGGCGGCGACATGGATTTTGAGTATTGAAATGATGTTAAGGATGCTGGCTGGTTCGAGTGTTCCTTGGAAGCACTCTGTTGGATATGGGACGGTTTGTGGTGGTGTGTAGGCAAAACAGAGCTCTGAGGGTATTGATTCATTGAATGGAATTGATATCTCAGCATGGCATAAATGGGTTTTAAGGTGCTGAAGAGCATGGGTTTGAGTGATGAGTGTGTCAGTTATTTGATATGTTTGAATTTGAACAACCCTTTGGGTGAAGTATCCTGCATTATAATGTGCTATTGAACTTGAAATGATAAAAAGAAAACCTGGGGCTGTAGGTCCAAGAAAGAGCATTCCACTGTTCTTTGCAATAACGCATCTTTCAATGATTGTTGTTGATGGGCCATCAAAGGCGTAAACATAATAAGAATAATGATCATTTGTATTGTAGATTAGATTACACATGAATATATCATTTTGATTAGCTTTATCACACTGAACATGCATTGAGTAGTGAACTGTTTGATGATTATTTGTTATACTCGAATAGTTCATCTGGAGGTACTCATAAGGATAGAAACAAGGACATGAATAGTAATAGAATTGAGTGTTCTTTGTTGCATTTAGCCCCTGAACCCATTCAATTCCACCTTTTAAGTACATAGGATAATAACATCCAGATGGACCATTACAATCCGAAACAGTTGAATAATATAAACTAATTATTCCTTTTTTCCCCGTTTTTAAGCAAGCAGATTGGTAATTCCCTACTTCCTTCGTACAACATCTCTCAAAGCAAACAAAAGAGAGGGAAATATTACCCTGTACATTATATAGAATAGCACCTGAGTTATCTTCAGGAGATGAAACATTGTAAAACGTACATCTTTCAATACCACATGATTTTTTCTGATCAATACTCACAGAAATTGCTCTCATATCCAAATTTTGAAATATTGAATCCCTAATCAAAACATTCTCATCCATCGCAGGAAAAAAATCATTAGCCAAAACAAACTCATTTGGAACCCCAGAAAACAAGTTTGGTTGGCTGGACCTCAAACTCGGATCTCCAAGAATAAAAAACACAACTGTCAACAAGATCATATAAAAAAATGGATTTACTTCAATATTTCACAGAATATAAAATTTCATTTTGAATTTTGAAAGATTTTTTCAAATTGAAAAAAAAATTAGGTGGATAAGGTAGTTGTAAACATTACAGTCTGAAATTTACTCTTTACTTTTATTGCCTTACGAACCCAGCCACCATTTGCCCTTTATTGCATTTTTCCTTAAGACCAAGATTCTCGCATACGGTTAAGGCCTCATTAACGGCTTGATCCTCGCCATAAAGCACGAAATAGCTCTTGGGATTGGCAAAAAGCTGTGATTCTTCAGAAAATATTGGGGTTATCTCGGTTACTGATGTAACATGAAGGTAAACAGATACAAATCCTGGAACAAATAAGGATGGGAAAGCAATGCACGTGAGAACATTGGCATTCTTTTGGGCCTTATCCATTACATTTTTCAAAACTTCGGGATTTGGAACCTCCATTCTTAGCATGACATCATTCTTTGGATCGTTTCCGCCCTGGCGGCCCCAGAAGCTTCCATCAATCGGCTTTGGATAAGAAGCCTGAAGAGCAATATCGCAAACATAGCGAACTTGGTCAGCTGGGTTCTCTGATATACCAAACCCATATGTTTGCTGTGAAAAAGCACCCTTATCTCCAAAACCCAATTGGTATGCCCCTGCAAATTCAGGAGCAATTGAATGCATCCAGAAATCCTTTTGGTTGGCATAGATTTCAAAATGCTCAACATTGGATTCATCATTTTGCTTGGTAAATAAGTACGTGTATACTCCATTCCCAGGTTGTTGAAGTCCCCTCATGATCCTAAGAGCCTCAATGATGTTTGATTCCGATTCCTTGGTTTTGGGATGAACCGAGCAATACAAGATGAAAGGTAAAACTTGAGCTTCCATAAAAATGAAGTCAAATGATTGTGTAAACATACAGAAAGTATTTCTCACAAAAAGATTGATCTTCAAATTTTGTCCTCTCAGAAAGCGAAATAATGATTATGTGGATTTCAACGAAATTACTGTTTATTAGTTGGTGATAGAAGATGAATAATTTGGGCATTATTCTGTTCAAGAGCAAAGTCGAAAGGTGTTTGGTCTTATAATGAAGATTAACATATTGTTTTATTTGGATATGTAATCAAGGGTGTTTAAACTGGCACCTCGTTCGATAAGAAATTGCACAATTTCTAAATGGTGATGTTTAATAGCATAAAAAAGTGGTGTTCTTCCATTGGAACATTTGGAATATCATGGTCAATATCTTCAATATCAGCCCCTAATGCACTTAAGTATTCAACAATATGAAGATGACCATGTTTTACTGCATAAAAAAATGGTGTCCATAGGAAATACTAAGAATAATAAAATTCTTAATCATTAGATATAATTTAAAGATTGAAAATCTGCTCCATTATTCACTAGATATTTAACGATTTCTAATGATCCATGTTTGCTTGCATGATGTAATAGAGTGATCCGATTCAAGAAAACGAATAACTCTTGGTAAGGGCATTTATATCAAACCCTTCATTATTCATATAGATAATTAGTTTAAGAAAGTGATAATTGGTCTTTTTTAACAATTCAATATCATTTGAGGGACTAATCCAATGAATTAAAGCCTCATTTGATGATTGTATTGCCCTTTTTAAAAACTGAGATGTTGGTTGGTAATTTGATTCGAAAAAATGAATAATTTCCATGTTACTTCCACAAAAAGCAGAATGAGCATTACTTATGCTATGATTATTATTATTTACAATCATAGATTTGAAAACTTTAATTGATCCAAAATATGCAGAAACAGAGAGGTAATCTTGAGCATAAGGTTTCTTTGACCACTCAAAATAACCCCATTCCAGGGTACCATTTTGATTAAAACTCGGAGAAGACGATAACTCTCTAAAGGCCTCAATATCATCATATTTTAAACAATAACCTATCGATCCTTTGGTAAAACCATATAGGAAGATGTTTTTTAAACCTTCATAAGACTTTAGTATTGATATACTCTGTGGAGGATATGGAAAAAATCCCTTTGTGAATTTATCAAAATCAACAATGATATTGTAAAAATAAAAACATGGCTTAAATTTTTGCAAAGCTTTGAGCTTTTCAATTATTGCTTCATCTGAATAAAACCCAAGCTCCTTTAGTCGATAAGCAATTATTGGGGATCTAATGAGTCCATATCTTAAAAATAAACTCAAAAATTCATTATTATCTCTGTGATCTTGACAAAAACTAATGATTCTGTCAATATCAAAAGGCCGAATTTTTAGAAACCATGTTAACTCGCCGCACATAAAATAATAGTCATCTATAAATGGTATATCATGATTTTTCTCGCCGTTATACAATACAGATTGAAATGAAACATGCCCCAGGAGAGTATCTGGAATAAAAGTGTTATTCATTGATTATCCCATTTGATATCCCATAATGTAATTTCAAAATTCTTAAACCCATTTCATCATTAGAGAATCATTTCGACAATGAATATTTATATAAGAGGCATGAATGATGCTTTTTTACATGGGTCATGAATGAAATGATTGCAAATTGCATTATTTGATATCTAATCATTATTGGAAAACACAAAAATATTATTAAAATGAACAACTCTTTATTTTTTGGCTATGATTTGCTTGATCTAAATGAAGACGAAAATAAATATGATAAGATAATATACAGCTCATTAAAAGGTGATTTTGATGAATCTCCTCGAGATTATTCATTCTATTGGGCTATATGTGGAAAAACAACACTCCTCTTCATTTAGTTTGAAATATCAAGCACAAGGATATTGCTCAATTCATATAAACTGATGGTATTAATAAAATAATCAAAAACAGGAAATTGTCTGATTCAGAGAAACACCAGAAATAATCGGCCTTTTAAACGATTAAATAAATTTGTACGTTTGATATTAATGTCTAACAGAATTGTTGCTTTTCTTCATCCACCTGGGACATATAAATCCGCTCCTTTTTTTTTCCGTGGCGATGACACATTAAAAGAACCTGAATTTTTGGAAAACGAAAAAAAAGAAATTACTTTTAAGTATCAAACATTATTAAAAGAATTAAAACAAGAGCGTAAAGAATATGTTGAAGTCCAGAAAGAACTTCAACAGCGTGATGGGTATACAATAGCCTTATCTGGTGCTCTTGGAGATCAATCTCAGTTAACAGAGTCGAATTCTGCTTTAAGACACGAATTAGCTGAACTCACAACTAGAATCGAAGGTATAGAAAGGGGTATAAATAGATATAAATCGCTTCAACATCCAGCAATGATTTCCAATCTCACTAAAGAGAAGGCATTTTATCAAACTGAAATTGAAGATCAAAGAATATGTGTCACCAATGGAGTTGAAAAATTACAGAATGGGAAAATAGCTCTTGGGACAATTGTTTGTTCAGAGCCACTCTCTAGAGCATATATTGTATCAGGATATGTTCTTGCTAAACACAATATTAAAAGCAGCCTCAAAAAAGAACTTAAAGAGAGATTCACTAAGGTTTCGGCTAAGCATTCTGATATAGTAATGAGAAAGCATCCGAACTTTCCGTCATATCAAATGCTTCTCGAAAAAAGGAGCAATCTTCTTCTTCAACTTGACAATACCAGAAAAGAAAAGCAATCTGTATCAGAGGTAGCCATGCAATCGGTTTTTTCTTTAATAGATCAGGTTGAATGTATGAATCTCGTATTAGTTGCACTCGGAGGAGAAAAATTAGATATTGAATCGATGAGAAGCCATTTCTCCAATATTGATATGAGAGCTAAGCCTCAAGAAAATACTTCAGAATAAATATGTCTTTTCTAGTTTATTCAGTCCGAATCTCTTAAGAATCCTCTAAAGTTAAGGAATAGGAGGGCATTCCGATCAACATCCACTAATACATTGTTTCTATTCACAGATTTTGATTTGGCTTCATTGAATGACTGCCTGATTTGGGTGAAAGGAGATATTGTTGTTAAAGAAAGTGCATTTCTTAACTTAATGATTATTTGGTTTGTCCAAGAACTGGCATCAAGGGGTATCATATAAAAGTTATTAGTTAGATCAGTATCAGCTATTGGTGTTGGATTAAGGCAACAATCAAACAATTCTTCCCATGAAACTTTGGAAACTGTTTCGCTAGATATAATGTTTTGTGGTGAAACCACATTTGGATTTGGTGGAATAAGTATAATATATGATAAGTATCTTTCAAGCAAAAACGCAGATTGGGGTAATGAATTCTTCGTTGCAAATGAGACAATTTGAGTAAATGATGATAAAATTTCAATGGTGGGTTGCGATTCAAATATATACCCTATAACAGTTAAGAAGGCTGGTAAAAACACGTCTGATGATGAAATGAGGGTTTTTGTTAATACTGGAGCAATTGAAACTATGCATTCTGAATGATTAGTACACAATAACTTGCATAAACCCATTGTAAATTCATTAGCTTGACATTGATCTGGTTCAACTAGTTGAGAAATATGGGATATTATGTTTTCATTGAAGCACAAGCATTCAGAAACTAATAATACTGACTCTATTACATTAGTGATCTCTTCTTCGTTATTAATATGAGAACTATATGGAGGAATATTGTGGACTGCTGCCAAACCCCTATAAAGTAATGGGAGCATAACAATCAATGTATAAACTGGTATTTTGGTATCCTCCTTATCTTTCTCGCACTTACATATAGCAATTAGTAATGCTAATAAATTGTTCTGTTGCTTAACATGTCCGATGAGTGGAGAAATTTTATCAAATAGACCCATGATCTCATCATGCTTTGCACTATATGACATAATATACTTTGTTAAAACTGATAAAGTAGTTCTACACAAATGATCTTCATCGGGAATTGACATCAAAGGATGTAACAATGAAAGCTTGTTGAAAAATATAATCTGGTTCCTAACATTATCAGAAAACTTGTCTATTGCTCGTTCATAAATCTGAAGTATTGATGAAAGATACATCCTTCGATCGATATCATTTACACATGATGCAACTGTCGAAAATGACTTGGATACTGTGTCAAGAATTGATGAATCGAATGGTTCGAGGATTTCAGAGAAAATTATTGCTGCCTTAGATGCTATCAAAAGATCACCGCAATATGTGCACCATTTAAAAGATTCTATTCCCCATTCCTTTACAACCTCAGATAAACCACATTTTTTGAAAAAGAATACAAATTGGCTCACTAATGTTGATACTGCCATTGGTTCTTTTCCGGATTGCTGAAGAGACACAATCGATGAAGCAATAGATTTTTCAAATTGAGGAGGCCACTTGATGGATTTTTCTATTGGCCACAAAAGAGAACATGGTGGTAAGAATACTTGTGTTAAAGAATCTGGACATCCAGGAAAATTCCATAATAAAACTAAAAGAAGTTCAGATATAAGTGTGGGCTGTGTATCAAAAAATAGCAATGAAAAAATAATAATTGTATGCAAATACTGGGTAATCAGTTGGAACTGGGTTTGAATCAACTCTATCAAAGTCATTAATAATGTTGTGAATCTTTGGAAACTGCATGATGGTGGGGGACATGCTCCATCAATTCGATGCTGCATGGTCAAATGCCACCAGTTGGCAAATGAAAGCTGTTGAGAAACGGCAGATACGATTTTTGAGGCATGTCGATTGCTTAAATGAACTAAAACTCTTTTTACAGATTGTTCGTTAAGAATATCTGATGATGCCTCAACTAAGAAAGTAACAATGAAATCAACATTTTCTTCTGTAGCAGCCAAACCATTCCATAAACCTAGATAAGACTTCATTGAACTGACTTCAATTGATGGAAGAATATCAAGTAAGGATGATAGTAAAGAGAAAGGAGTATAAACAATAAAGAAACCTGGGTAGGATCCCTTTGCATCATCATCTGTCAAAGTTTGGTTTCTCATAAACACTGCTGCGATATCAAGAAGGATGGTTTTATTTGAAGCATCCATAAACGATCCCTTTGTAGATGTGGTAAGGTTCTTAAATGCTTCTTGAACTAAGGTATCAGTAAGCTCTGGGAAAAATTGAGAACAAAGCTCAGCTACTTTAAGAACAATCTCGATGGAAATTGTCATATAATTAGAAAAGAAAGATGGGGCGAATGCACTCAGCCTTCGAACAAGCTTGGCTGTGGATTTTGGATCACTTTGATGAAGCAAATGATGGATCACAGGACCTGTCCTTTGCAAAAACCGAAATGCTGAACATCGAATGGAAAAATCACTATGTGATAAATATAATACTGCTAAAAGCACCAAACTTCCAGATTTTTGCAAAAAATCAATATTGATTGTAACATCTTCTGGAGTAAGTATTGTGTATTCACTTTCAGAAGCTTGTTGAGTCTTTGCCATTTTACGAACAACTCCACTAAAAGAAGCCATTGCTGTAGTAATTGACTTAACTCTTGTAGAAAAGCGTGATGATAAATCATCAAAAATTGCCCTTCTTGTGTCAAAATCTTGTCGAGTAAACTGCATACAAATTGCATTGAAAAACAATGGAGCCAATTCTGGAGGAGAATTGAATGAATAAGTAATAAAGGCTGGGAGCATCTCATAATAATGTGAAGCTAATATGTGCCTCAAAGTTGGATTATTGCTTTTCTCTAAACTAATTAAAAGATGTTCAAGCTCAAAATGCATTCTATTGGTTGTATCAAACAATGATCCTCCTCTGACATAGACGCATATGGCATTTGATGCTGCATCACCAATCGAAACTAGTATTGAATCCTCTTGATCATGAAGTTTTGACCAGTTCATTAGATATGCCAATGTTCCCCTTCTTGATTCGAGACTCCAAGAACCTGATTCAAGCCATTCATTAAATATTGGGGCACGAAGAGGGCCATCATGTGTTTTGGCTCTGAGTGGGCATAAAGCAGATATAAACTGTTCAATAATATTACAATAATTAATACAAAGGTTTGAATACTTTTTAAGCTCAGAAAATGACATTTCATCGGAATTGTCAAATCTCCTTGTTCCATTCATTCTTTTTTCAACAAAGAAAAGCTCTGCACACTTCAAGAAGCTGATGAATGCCATTTTTGATTCTTCAACACAAGCTACAGAAAGATGAAACTGTGTATTCATGGTACACAGTTTGAAAATCTGAGAAATTGGTAATAAAATGCTAATATTCGTTGATATGTTAGGGTGTTCATGAATAAACTGATTTAAAAATGGTAAAACCTCAGATAAAAGAGTCCAATTCATATGTCTCCATATTGATATAACGTTATCTATAATTTTTGGAGAGGAATTAACTGGATTTGTTATATAATTTAGTATTTGAATTAGAACCTGTGACATTGGATTAAGTTGCTCTAAGAAAAACTTTTGCAGAGCCTCATCGTCGGCTTGGAAAACAATAGGATTTTTATACTCAACAGTGGAAATATCATGTATGAATTGTTGTCTTAAAACACTGTTCTTTTGTTCAGATGTTGCTGGGCAGGTATGAAATAAGACAATACACATATTTTGATAAAACACCATGTTATACTCATTTAATGAAGAAAAATCAGGAGTTTGTTGGATAATTATAGGCTTAATAATTTTGTTAGCATTTTTAAGAATGAATGCACAAGATGGTCTTTGTAATGCCCTCATCAACTCACATATATAGTATTGGAATATTAAATCCCATCTCGAACAAGCGGCGTCAGAAAAGCTTATCAGGGTTTCAAAAGGAATAGATGGGTTTATTTTCCCATAAAACATTGAATATGCCAAAGTTCTGGCTCTTGATGATATTGTATTCCCAAAATCATTTAATATGGAAATGAGAAATGTATCAATACTATAACTAATAGCAAGTTTCTGTACCTTTAATAATAATTGAAGCAATAAGTCTCTAATTTCGGCAACTGGAAAACAAAGCATATATAGGGATAGACCTTGAATATCATTGATAAATGCCATTATTTTTTCAATATCATCATTAGGTGGCAAAGACATATCAAGTAACTGCACAAGAAGTTGCAACAAAATGAAAACATGATGAGGATCTTGCAATTTTGCTAAATAACAAACAAGGCCGTTATAAATTATGAGTCTCATATCTTCATGAACAACAAATAATTGATTGACTACTTTAAGGGCAAAGAAAGAAACTGCTCGAGAAGAAGATAGAATTACCGAGAGAAGCATATGAATACGATCATTTGCGGTAAGATCACTGGAATTGACAATCTTGGGTAAAAATGCTAATATTTTAATTTGAAACTGCTCATCATTTGTTATTGACTCATATGTAGCAAAATCGTTGGTTAAGGCTTCGCCGACACATTTGTCTGTTACCTCCCATTCTTGTAAAGCCTTGGACATCATTTTTGTTGATTCCGCAATCCTTCGCTTAGTGGTTTCAGGGAATGGTGATGTTGTAAATGGAAGACTAAATTCTGGTAGCAATTTGGACTCGGATAATTCAAAACAAAAACCCTCTATACACAAACTCTTGGGAACCAATTTCGGGAAAAACTGGAGAAGCAATGGCTTAAGTTGCACAAATAAAACATGTATTGATTGTTCAATCCTAATTGAAGAATTAAAAGAGTTTTCTTGTGCCCATTCAGCAAAATGATACTTTGGACTAATAATTGTTGAAAGGCAAGCATGCAACGATAATAACGCACGGTCGACTCCAAGTTCTTGAATAAATTTGGGAACAGTATAAAGCATGAATGTCTCAAAATCCCTTGATGCAAAATTAACTAATATCTGCCCAACAATTTCTGGAAACTTTTCTATTGGCATAGCCTTCACCAAATGCTCAAAGAAAAGCCCTGTAAATGATACGGGTTGTTTCTGATCTTCATCTGGAAACATTATGTGAGATATCTCAATCCCAGGAAACTCTGATGAATTGTATTCACCCCATTCCCAGTAAAGATTTGATCTTGAAGCAACAGGTCCTCGTATAATGGTTAAAAATGATAATAACGTGGCTTCGATTTTAACAGTTCTATCATGCTTCTTCAAACATTTTTGAATCAAAAAAGTTTTGAAATCTGACTTAAACAATGATTGGAGGCGAATAATTATCACACTACATAAAACAAGATAACTAACATCAGTTTCTTTTTCAGAAGCCATTTTGTAAGATATATTATAAACTTTTTGAAGAGCATCTGATATCTCAGAGCATCCATCTGATGATAGTTGGGAAATTATACATGATAATGACATTGCAGATAAATCAAGAACCCTCCTATCTCTACGATTCTTTTCAAAGTGTTCGATATACTTCAATAGAAACTCATGAATCCTATTTAATGAAACATTACTGGATATATTCAATCTCAAAAACCTATGCAGCACAACAAAAAGGCCATAATCATAATTATCACAACCTTCTAAAAATCTATTAATAATCTCTCCGAGATAATTTACCGATAAAATAGAAAAAACAACCGAATATTGACGGATTATATTCATCCTTAATGTTTCTTCTAAAGGATTTAAATATTTTTCCGACATTTTATATCCTAAAGATATCAATTCATTATATGTATTAATTTTTGGGTTTGATGAAAGAATCTGAGCTGTGCAATCGGCAAAAAATTGATACAGAAACAAGTCTATAAAAGGTTGATAGTTATCATAAACATTAATCTTCGATTTAATCTTCAAAAATACGTCGTTGTTCTCGTAATTTGGAATTACTTTTAGCAAAACACAAACCCCTGATTCGGGAGAATTCTGAGCAATGCTAACAAAGTCATTAACACATTTCGAATAAGAACTATAATCGTGAGGGAATTTATTGAACAGAGCTTTAACTGCACCAGTATTTAGCGTTGATCTATTCCCTTTTTTTTCCGCAGAACTTTCAATACTATGTGCAAATTTACTTGCTAAACGAACGAGTTGATCTTCAATTTTTGGAAAAAGTGATAAAAGAATATCAGTTGAAGAAAAAAGCTGCAAATTCGACATGAAATGTTAACAAGCGGTTTTGACAAATTCAAAAAATCCGCTTTTTGTTACAGAAGAGATTGTTGTGGAATCATTAATACAATTCTGCCTAAAACCCAAAAAAAAACAAAGTATCAGTTATCATGTGAAAGTTTTTTAAGATTTTGGGAGTAAAATGGATTTTTTTGTAAATACTGAAAATTTGTAAATGTTATTTTTTGGCGGGGATTATTATGAATGTTACATTGTCAGCCCAAAATGTTCCTTTGTCTCCTTCGATACAAACAGTGCTAGATGGAATATGTGCCAATGACATTGCAATGTTCTTTAAAAAAATCGAAGGATCGCAGTTTAACCCTTCCAAAGAGGATTTCGTCTCTGTAGTTCATGAAATCTTATCTGTAATGACAATTAGACCAAAATCTGAACTTGTATTAGCTAATTTCTTGTCGCAACTCGTTGTTACAAATGTGATTTTTCGTAATGATCCGGAATTGAAGAGTGTATTGCTAGAAATCATATTTCAAACACATTTTCCTGATAGGAAAGAGTTTTGGAAAGTCCTAATTCGATGTCATTTGCTGAAAGCATGTATAAGAAGAGCAACATTTTCCATTTTTGATCTACTTCCGCATTTTGAAGCTTTTAATTTCGGAGAATACCCCAATCAATTCTTCCTTTTCTTACTTTTCACAGCTGAAGAATTTATGAACCTTGATCCATACATGTATCAAAGACTCTTGTTATCAATTGAGAAAGGTAGGTTAGTTTCATCACTAACAAAACTTTATGAAAACTTTGGGAAACTGGTTGAAAACTCGTTTTCAACACTAAGAGATTATGTAAATTATGGCTGTGTATCATCAACAGTTGAGTTTGCTCTCAAATTTGATGATTTAGATATGTTTATGAGTTTCTGTTCAGACCCTTCATTCAAGATCAATGGAGAAATCACTCAATCTCCCTTTGAGGTGTGCAGATTACCCACTAGTAGACCTTCCCATATACAATTCGCAGCATCTTTTGGTTCAATTAGAACTTTTAAGTACCTAATAATGAATAATTCGAAATCGGACCAGCTCCCCAGGTTTGCGGTAATTGGAGGTGAACTTGATATTGTTAGGATTCTTGAACATAATGGAGAAAAAATTGAAGGATGTTTGAAAGTAGCTGTCGAATGGAGAAGAGAATCTGTTCTCAGGTGGATATTAGAAAGCCATTTATTTGTTTTAAACGAATTAGATGAAGCACTTATGAGCAGTGCAATAACTGGTCATATTGAATCCTTCAAAATTCTAGTTGATGCTGGTGCTGACCCTAATGTAGAATATGAAACGAAAGGATTACTCCATATAGCAGCTGAAAACCAACAAATTGAGTTTTTCAGGTTCTTAATGGAATTGAACACTTATGATATTAACAAACGAACCAAATATGGACTGACCCCTTTGCACTTTGCTGCAAAAGCTGGTTGCTTTGCTATTGTAAGTCAGCTTATTAGTAACCCGAAAATTGAAATCAATCCAAAAGACGATTTGAATGAAACACCTCTGCATAAAGCTGCCCAAGTTGGATCCTATCAAGTTGTCGAAGTTCTCCTCAGAAATCATTCTCTTGAAATACAATGTTCTGATAACTATGGACGAACTCCAATTTCCATCACAAAATCGGAGACTATTAAATCATTAATCATGTCGGCCTTAACAAAATAACTTTCATAATAAAACTTATTATTTAAACCTCTTCATTTGTTGACATACGAGATTTGATCTTCCATAATCCAAAAGTATGGAATATAGATATCCTAATAAGATCGATTGCCATTTTTATCATTGCTGATACTTTCATTTTTGAGCCTTCAATCTCATTCCATTCAACTGGCAATTCAGCAATTTGCATTCCCCTCTTCCTTCCGATAACCAAAAGCTCAGGATCAAAACACCATCTTTGAATGTGCTGGTTTGGGAATAACCATCTGGCTGCTTCACGTGTAAAAACTTTAAAACCACATTGAGTATCGTTAATACCTCTCACACCTGCTAATAAGATCAGTAGATGGAATGATAATCCAAGGAATTTCCTAACTGCAGTCCTATTTGCTTTGTCGGCTCCCTCAAGATGTGCCCTACTTCCAACTACAATTGTTTCTCTATTAATAAGAGATAATTGTTTTGCTTTCTTTTCAAGTTCTGAAAATTCATCAATTTTGGTTGCACCATCAGCATCAACCATTAACAAAATCTCTCCTCGAGCATGAGCACAACCTGTTGCAATGGCAGCACCCTTTCCCATATTTTTGGGTTGTCTTAATAGACGAATTTCTGGATGGTTATGTGCATAGTCAAGGACGACATCTGCGGTTTTATCTTTCGATCCATCGTCTACAATGACAATCTCAAAAGAAAATGATGGATCAGAATCTCTTCTATTGCAAAGATATCTCAAAGTATCATTAAGCATTGATGGAAGCCTCTTTTCTTCGTTATAGGCTGGAACAATAAACGAGGCATAAACCTCAGCCTCGTCATAAATAGTTGGATATTGAATTTTTTGTCCATCAATACTTGGTTCAACAAAATATGTTATTTTTCGAGAATCAGAAATTGGCAACATTGTTAAATCAAATAGAGTTTCGTCTGTTACAAAAGACGATAAAATTGCATAAATTAATATAAAAAAGGATGCTATAATACATATAGTCCCAAGAGTGTCACCTGCTGATGAAACAGTAAACATTGAAAATTGACACTTTAATCATCGTCTTCAAATTGAAAATCAATACTATCATTCGAGCTTTCGTGGGATTTAGAAAACAATGGTTTTGGTGGGCTGGGTTCTTCTTCATTCATTTCGAAATCATCCACATTAAAAGCCACATCACTTTCATCATCATCATCCAGTGTGATTTTGTTTGGTTTTGTATCTTCAATCGGTTCTGGGTCGGATTCGATCTCAAAACCATCATCTTGATCAGATGCATGATGCTTAGCTTCGGGTTTCTCTTCATCTAAACCAAGATCAAAATCAATATCGATATCAATTGGACTTTCTTCTGGATTATCGCTTTTTTGGTACTCAAATGGATCATCATTAACAAACTCATGGCCATCTTCATCATCAAAACGATCATCCAAAAAATTAATATCTTCTTCTGGTAACATTTCTTCTTCCAAAAACACATCTTCAAATAATGATTCCTTGTTTTCAACTGGTTTGTCTTCTTTCTTTAGCATTGGTGCCTTGATTTGAGCTTCTTCAACAACTGGTTTGATTTCTTCCTTCTTTAGTAATGAATGGATTGGTGCCTTGGATTGAGCTTCTTCAGCAACTGGCTTGATTTCTTCCTTCTTTAGTAATGAATGGATTGGTGCCTTGGATTGAGCTTCTTCAGCAACTGGTTTGATTTCTTCCTTCTTTAGTAATGAATGGATTGGTGCCTTGGATTGAGCTTCTTCAGCAACTGGTTTGATTTCTTCCTTCTTTAGTAATGAATGGATTGGTGCCTTGGATTGAGCTTCTTCAGCAACTGGTTTCACTTCCTTCTTGAATATTGGTGGAAAAGAGGCATTATCATCGTCTGACTCGGATTGGCTGATTAATTCATTATCAGACAGCTGTAATGATCGTAAATCCATATTATTTGACTCGTTAACTTCGATTTCTTCTTTAATTGATGGCATATTTTGAGAAAACGAGAGATGTCCATCTTCTTTAAGCTCATCAATGTACCTTTCAACCTGTTCATCAAATGATAGAATCCCTTGGTTTATCATTTTCATAATGGATTCAAATTGGATCAAAGAATGCTGTTCTGGTTGAAAATTATCTGAAGCTTCACACAAAACAGTATTTTTTGTATTTTCCATTTGATTAGTTTCTAAAAAATCCATAATTATTCCCATCGCGATTTTCCAATGAATCCCCATCCCTATTTTATTATCATATTTCAACAAGGAAAATTGATTAGAAGTCATCTCATGAACAAGCTCACATGTTTTGGCTACATATGAGGATTCAAAATAATGAGGAAATCCCTTGGATTTTAAATAGCCTGGAAGAAAGTTCAAGATTTTCTCGTTGTTCTTTTCCATTATGTGAAAACCGTTTAGATTAAAAACAGGTTCTAAACAATCCGTATTTAATAGCTCAAATCGATATGAGAAAATGGTCTCATAAGGACCAATTCTCTTATAGCACTCAGTATATCGCCCTCTTTAGCACATGATAGAAGTAATGGCCCAAGCTCAGTTGGTAAAACTTTATCGCTTGATTCGCCATTCCACGGCTGGACGCATACCACATTCTGGGGCTGAAAAAGCCCACACCCCTTTATGTCATCAACTAGTATGCACCTGTTAAGGGGTCGATCGATTCTTCGCAAATCTTTAACAGAATAGCCCGCTGTTTGGACACATGAATCATGGAAAAAGCAATTCTGTGTGGAAACAAATGGAGCTATTTCTTGAATAATTTTTTCTCCATATTCTCGCTTTGATGCCGTGAAAAAGAAGATCTCATAACATTCAGACATCTGCTTCAAAAAGTCCTTCAAACCGGGCCTACAATGAACGTAGAAGCGTTTTTTATCGGCAAAGAATGAAAAACTCTCGCGCTTTGTTGATACTCGTGTGGTATGTATAAGTGTGTTATCAAGGTCAAGAACTAATGATGGCTGATTACTGATGCACTTAAGACAGGTTTTAACAAAGCAGCTCTTAAATTTATTAAAAAAACCAGATTCCTCATGCTGGTATTCATGGAGATTCATTCACTGATTCTGAAATTTCTTACAACGAGATTTAAATTGAAGCGCTTTTTATGAAATCCTCAAAAGTCGATTCAATTTGGAAATGCCAAAAAGTGCGCTTGAATAAAGTCAGGGGCCTGACAGGTGATACTGTCGGCCTTACACTCGAGGATAGGTTTGTATTCTATAGCGTGATATCCTTTAAACTTGGCATGGTTATCTGATAATTCAGACGAAACCTGAGGGAAAGGTTTTTCGTTTTCCATTCTCTGTCTTGGTGGTGAACAAAATCTCAATTCGTTTGATATGTACTTGATCAATGATGGCCTATCTTCGTTGGCATATGAAACTAAAGCTTCGCAGCATTTTGCTCCCAGCTCTTCCCACAGTGTTCTATCGTATAGATATCCTGCTCTGGGTCCGGAAACAATACCGCCAAACGATGTTTCAATTGTATAGCTATTAATAACATCCATTTCAGTTCTAACTACAATTCTACCCGCTGTTTTTCGATCTTCGGGGTATGAAAACACGCAATGGTTCCATGAAAACGCGTCGCATATCATAGAGAGCAATCTTGGGAACACTTTTTCGGAATCGTTCAGGTTTGGAATGTCGCTGTTTGGGCATCCATAAGCAAACGTACCGTGCTGTCTTGAATGTCCATGAAAATCTATGTAGAAGTTGACATTTTTCTCTTTGACTATAGATTGAAACAATCTTTTCGAATGGTATATTTCAGGATGGAGAATCAAATCTGGTGATCCCCACATTCGATTTAAATCGTTTCCGCTCAAGGAAACCCTATAAAATCCTTCAATTACCCCATCAACATTCAACATCGGAATGATAACGAAAACAAAATTCTGCATTATTGTTGGATTGTTTTTGCATTGTTTCTCAAGATGTTCAACAAAACCACGCAGAAGAAAGCTACTATTAGATTCACCCGGATGAATCCTTGATGAAACAAGAATATAGTCTTTTTCGGTTTTGATCTCACTATTAGTTATTGTGATCATAGGAACATCTTTACCACCTAATGATTGACATAGAGTCTCTGCTTTGAAATAATTCTTTGGAAACTCATTGGACCATTTTTCAATATCATTGATTAAATCATGATATGTATATGGTATGGCATAACATAAGAAAACATTGTCATCATCATATGGGAAGTCCATAAGAAATCGCAAAGTGGATCTCTTTTTTCCTTTGTATGAGGGATTTGGTATTGTGCAGTAATCGTATTCGTATCCGCCTCTACTCCATGATATTCCTTGCTTCTCTGCTCGTATCTCGGAATACCAGAAAACTTTAGATCCAGATGTATAGAGTCCTTTGCTCTTGTGAAATCCTGATATAAAAAACTCATAATGCTTCTCCTTTTTGATATTTGATATTTGGAAATAAAACCATTGGCATGATTCAGAAGGATTTCTGTCATATTCCAGAATCAAATGGTAAGAATCATCATACAAATGGAAAGCCTCGCAAAGATTCCCGCTTTCAAATTTCGAATCAAACACTAAAATATCACTTTTAGGGTCATTTTGGTCGAATGAAACAATATCTTCATTATTTATATCATAAACTTTCGTACCAATTGACCATAAATCTTCTGGCCAATAACATTCTTCTTTACTGGCCGCAAATTCAGATAAATATGGGGAATTCAAACCTTTATGGATAATATGTTTGCTCTCTTTCTTTGATTCAGAGGAGAAAACTTTATTGGAAGAATCTGTCATTTAAATGTTTATTAACAGGGTTTTTAAAGGTTGAGGTTTGAAGTCAAGAAGATTCCTATCAAACTAACATGGGAACAATATTGTCAACAATTCCTTTTGTTGTTTAATATGACATGTTGATTTGGCAAATCATTCAAGAATATGGTCAGGTTCCATATTTCATATTGAAGTGATAATGGTTGACTTTAAAGGTGTTGAATCTATATTTATTAAAAATAATTGAATGGGGAGAAGATAACTCTTGTTATAAATCGAAAGCACAAATCAGGAAAATGTTATTTATCCCTTGATTGGAATAACTCATGATGGAAAAGGTCTCTTGAATGACCCCCTTAATTTAGATTTTGTTGGATGTCTACTGAACAAAATTATGATACAACACTCTATTACAATATGACAATGATTGAAGATGGGATTCTTGAGAGAAAACTGTTGATTTTTTTAATATTATTGATGAAGAATGGAATATTTGTCTCTGAACGAATAAACACTGACAACTCACATTATCAACTAGTTAATTCAGCTTAGAGTTGTGAGATATGAAGAATGACATATAATAATTGCTCAATATGCATGTTGAAAATAATAAAAATCCTGTGGGGATTTATTATTGATGAGAAGTTGAATGTCACTTTATTATCTTCTAGGCAGATATAGAACAATGATTGTTAGGTATTCATGGAGAATTCTCCACCCACACATATTCATCATTGAATTTAAGCATCTCAAGTTATAAAAAATTATTCATTTAAAACATTTATTGTGAACATTTCTTCCACAATTATTTATTCAAAGTATTAGAGAAGACAATTGGTTTTGCAGATAGGGGCTTAAATTTGTTAATCAAATCGAACAAATCGGAAGAATTCAACACGAAATAATACAAAATGATCATTGTGTTTCCAATTTTATCAAAATCTGTGGTTCTATTAGAAACAAAGAACTAATATTGATAAATATCTAATATCTTTTTGAGAATCAATAACTGATTGTTGATTACACTCAGATAGTCTTTTTATTTCATCTCTCATAGAAGAGAATTCTCTTTGAAATGATGAAAGAACATGATTAGTGTTATCGTAGATATCATTATTGTTTTCAATAGACATGATTTGGAGAAACTTGTTCAGTTCTGATATGTCTGAAGGCTTGTGATATTTGATGTTGTTCAGAAGCATTTTACCTCCTATTCCATGGTGCTTCATACATCCAATCAAGAATGGCTCTAAAGAAGATAATGAGAAAATCTGATTAGAATCAGCAAAAATTCGACATAATGATGGAAGAGAAACCAAACAGAAGCTTGGATTCTTCAAATATGTTTCAATCTTTTGAGTGATTGATCTTTCATATTTGGAGAAATCTATGTTATCATCATTATGGTCTTGCTCTTGACTTTGTATTAGGAGAGAGAGAACTCTCTCAGATGAATCATCATTAAGAAGTTGACAAAGAGAATCACAATGAAGAGAACTGCAAATATCATAAACATCACCTGCTCTTTCAACACTTGGATAACTGATTCGATTATGAATCAGATCTAGAAACACTTCAAATGATTCTCTTGAATATGATGAATCAAAGTTAAAAACCATTCCACAACTATTCTGGTAGAATTCTCGAAAAACTTCACTATGAAACAACAAACATCCAATATTCACTTTATATTCTACTCCATTATAAACAACAATTCCATTTTTCTCTTGACAACAAAGACGAAAACGAAAACCATCAAGAATTCCAAAATGTGATTCCCATTCTCTTAACAAATTTATTACTCCTATCTGATCATTTCTATCACCAGGAATGCTTCCCAACAATCCTATTTTTTATGAATAATTCATTTCTTTTGTTGATTCTTGTTTACAATTATTTTATTCACAACCAATTTTTCAAAAAATTCCAACTATAATTATTGGATTACTGAACAATTCTTTTATCCCTTGATTCTGTCCAACATGAACACATTCCTCAACAATTTGATAGTCATAAAATGTTATTCAAATATCCTAATAAATTATGTAAATGTCACATGTCACTTTTCACCCGAAGCTTTCAAAAAGTTGACATTGATGATGTGATGTGAAAATGGCGAAAAAACTAAAATATTAAATTCAAAGAGTAATATAAATGTCATATCAATTTCAATCATGTCGAGTTCATATTATATCCATATTTCAACAGAAAGAATAGATGGTTTTGATATTTTTTATACACTCAAAGCTCCCATTTATTACAGTACATGTGATGCTTTGATTAAAGGTTTTAATGGTTATATTTACATTTTTGATTCCTACTTATATCTTGAAATATTCTTAAATCCTGATTTTTGCAAAGATATTGTTGATTTAGCCAAAAAAAATTGCATTGAATACTTTTTGAATAGTGAAAATGAATCCTATTCTATTGAATTACGACCTTTAATTAAGAATATGGGTAAGATTGTTTGTTTCTATCACTTATTTCCCGAATGGAGGAATCAAATGGTATATTTTAATAGATTTCATAGCATTTCAAAACTTGCTTCTACTAATAATTGTTCTAGTGTTTATCGACCAAGTCAAATGCCAGCCATGATTACCAGCCAAAACATATAATCGCTTTAAAATGGGTTTTTGGGAGAAATTTAAGCACAAATCCCTTCTCTGAGATTCCAAAAGGTAAATTGAATTATGAAGAATAAAAATTGAAATATTTTTTTAAAAAGAGGAAATATCTTTCTTCTTGGCGCTGAAGAGGATCCTCCAGGATTCATAAAGGATAAGAATTTTACGGAATAATTTTTTTTAATATCTTTCTTTTACATATATATACATTCTATCATAAGAACTCACTTCTATATCATAACAATTCTACTTAATCAAGTTTAAGCTCGAAATAAACCAGGTAAGAATGGCACTTTTATTTTTTTTTAATTGTTTAAAGATAGAGTCTTTCTCCATCAAATGCATTTTGATTTGGGCTATAAGCGACTTCAATAAATTTTACAGAATGGTAATTGTAATAATGATATTAAAACATCACTTTCGTAATTCATAATTCTATCTTCTTTAAAGTAACGATTTACACAAATATATGTATATTAGATGATCTTTATTAGAGGGTAGCTTGAAGTTCATCGTTTGGTTGTTTTTTATTTGGATTAAGAATCAAGTATCCGACAACCACAATTGCAACCAGAATTAGAGCAGCTCCTCCTATTTTCTGCAATAAGTATTTGTTGTTTGTGTTGCTATTATTTGGATCTAGTGTTTTTGTTGGAAATTGAGTTTCTTCAGGAGTACATTGAAGTGTGGGATCTGGAATCACACATTCACAGAAGAATGTATTATAGAAATAATTATTCAATGTAGAACCCAAATTTGATGTTGACAAATTCACATTTTTGGATGTGAAAGAAGCATTTCCATAAGAAATGAATTTATCAGTTCTGTGTTTCACTGAACAGTTTTCAAAGATAACGCTATTCCCTTTGAAATTAAACAATGTTCCTTTATTTTGATCAAAAAAGCACATTTTCATTATTAATTGGCTGGAATTTACAAACATTAAACCAGATATTGGATTTGAAATGAAATTAAGATAAGATAGTTCTAAATTAGATGGAAAGGTCGTAATCATTAAACCATATGTAAAACCATCACATTCATCAAAGTTAGAATACTCTATTGAGAGATGATTGCTTGTTTCTATAACAGCAATTGGCGCAACGTACCCATAACAGTTTGAGAAGTTTGCAGAGTTCATTTTTATGTCTCCATTATTAATATTCAAAGTATGATATATTGCTTTCCCCGGTATATAACAAGAAATTGTATTAACAGAGATGTACTCAAAATAATTCTTATTTAAATTCCCTGAATTAAGTATGCCAAAAGACCCCGATTTACCTTCTCCACATGAACAATCAGAAATGCACAATCTTTTTATAATGCTCTCTCCTGAGATCGGGGAGTTGAAATAAATAGCCCCACCATCATCCGTACAACTACTTTGAAATATGGTTGTATCAGTAATACTCATACTTAAAGGAACATCATTACAAAAGATAGAACCACCTTTTCCATCATAAACTGTATTTCTTAAGAACAAACAATTCAGGATAATCAAAGTTCCTGATGAATGGTTAAAGTATCTTCCATCAACAGGGAGACAGTTCATTAAATGAAGTGATTCTTATTATCACAAAAATTGAATATAGCAACGGAGGTATTCAAAGCATATTGGATACATTTTTTTTGTATTCAATATAATGATTTACATCACTATCAAATATCTACAGTTAATATTGCTGTTTAACCTTACAAAATACTTAAGATTCTGAATAAATGTTAAATACTCTATAAACATTTTTCATTTTTTTGAATAATGAGATGATGATATGGGGTTTTAAAATCTCTCCAAGAAATGAGTTAGGTTGAAAATGATGGAGTTCTGCCTAAGTTAATGATTGGGGCAATTCATATAACTGAAAACATCTTATCCTTTGATGGAGAAAAAATAATAATGGAGTTGAAAAAATCAAGAAATCCAACATCTGAGATGAGTATCCTTTGTCTCAATAAGGGCAGTCAAACAAAGATGGTTTTAAATGTTAAATCTCTTTAAAAATTTGGTTTGTCATCGGATTTTGATATGCAGCAATAATTATTCATTCATTATGAGTTTAAGTCAACAATTTAATGTTGGAACCCAACATTAAATTATTTGAGGCATCGTTTTGAGATTCTAAATATGTTCCAAAAACTGATAAACTCCCAGAAATTGGGAAACTCATATTCATTTTTGGGGTAATGACAACTTCTCAGACAATAATATGCTCTTCTCAAGGATAAATTTGATTATAATACTTTTTTTCTAAGTTTGGTCTTGAAATCTTCTCAATCACCTAATAGGTAATTAACTGGCATTTTTTAGTTGATGCCAGAAGTTGTGTTTCAGTGTCAGGATAAAACAAAACATGTTGAAAAGAGATTTTTGTCGTGTTTGAACAAGTATCTAGATGAATATACGACAAAAGATCGGATTGTTTTGAGTGATTCGTGTGATTTTAATGTTTTTTGTCATTTTGTTGATTTTCTTGTGTCAGGACATATTCCTAGTGATAGAAATGATCAGATTGGAGTTATTAATCTGTTGAGAGAATGGGAATCACATTTTGGGATTGTTGATGGTTTTCTATTTCGTCTTTGTTGTCAAGAGAAAGATGGAATTGTTGTTTATAATGGAGACAAGTATGAAGTGAATATTGGATGTTTGTTTTTTCATAGTGAAGTTTTTCGGGAATTCTACCAGAATAGTTGTGGAATGGTTTTTAACTTTGATTCTTCATATTCTAGAGAATCATTTGAAGTGTTTCTAGATCTGCTTCATAATCGAATCAGTTATCCAAGTGTTGAAAGAGCAGGTGATGTTTATGATATTTGCAGTTCTCTTCATTGTGATTCTCTTTGTCAACTTCTTAATGATGATTCATCTGAGAGGGTTATTTCCATCCTAATACCAAGTCAAGAGCAAGACCATAATGATAACATAGATTTCTCCAAATATGAAAGATCAATCACTCAAAAGATTGAAACATATTTGAAGAATCCAAGCTTCTGTTTGGTTTCTCTTCCATCGTTATGTCGAATTTTTGCTGATTCTAATCAGACTTTCTCATTATCTTCTTTAGAGCCATTCTTGATTGGATGTATGAAGCACCATGGAATAGGAGGTAAAATGCTTCTGAACAACATCAAATATCACAAGCCTTCAGACATATCAGAACTGAACAAGTTTCTCCAAATCATGTCTATTGAAAACAATAATGATATCTACGATAACACTAATCATGTTCTTTCATCATTTCAAAGAGAATTCTCTTCAATGAGAGATGAAATAAAAAGACTATCTGAGTGTAATCAACAAAATGTTACCGAAATGAATAGCAGGTTGAAAGAACAAGAGAACCTCAATAAAAGATTAGAATCAGATATCATTGAACAAAACCATATGATTCAAATCAAGGATACAATTATTGCCAAGAAAAACAGCATTATTCAAGCCAAAGATGAAACAATTAGTGAAAAGACAAAACAAATCAAAGAATTGACGGAAAGAGTCGAGTATCCATATATATCAGATCTGTTTTCAGGTATCTTTGATGGTTTATCAAGGAAACTTGGAAGGAAATTGCCTGATTCAAGTGATATTGATGTATTAGCATCCAGTGATCAAGGTAGTTCATATTGTCCAAAAAATGTTTTGAATAATGACAATAGTCGCTGGTGTAGCGAGAATCAACCCAATTCATGGATTCAGTTTGATTTCAAACAAAGAAAGGTATCAATTACATCTTACTCATTGAATGATGATTATAAAGTAAAGTCATGGAAAGTTGAGGGATCAACAGATGGATCGATGTTTGAAACCATTGATAACAAATTGGATTCTACAGATTTCCAATATAGCAATGAAAGGTTTAATGATCCTAGTTCTCAGAAGAACTTTGCTGTTAAATGTAGTGACAAGTATTATAGGTACATAAGAATCACATCTACTAGTAAGAGTTGGTGTAATAATTATCAGTTCCATTTATTCCGCGTAGAATTTTTTGGTTTTGTTAAATCCGATTAACGAATAATCAAATGATTTAGAATAATTGCACAGAGAATATCACATTTTCAAATATCAATTTTCATAATGTCTGAAATCTAATACAAGAACATTTTAGATTTGGATGTGGTCAACTCATTTGACAAGTGTAAACATGAATATATCAGATATCATCAGTTTTCAATAAAATAGTAAAAGAATTCATTTCTATCAAAATGATACCATTCTCCTTTTCATCACATTCCGAATTCATGTCCATAGAAATTGAAAATTTATATATATTTTTCAATTGTCAAGACTATCAAAGCATCATTGTTTTTACTTCCAAATCATTGGAATCCTAATTCCTCAACTATCTCCAGATTTCAAGATCCCACTTTTACACCTTGTATCTGTTTACAACAATTTATGATTATTATTGTTCTTGTACAAGCATGCAAATGTTGTTCACCTCAAAATGTTCGGATTAAATACACGAATCCTGGTTCATACCTAATATCTAATTGTCAATTCCTTAATTTTGATACAAGTATTATTCATGGTGGTGTAATTGGAGTTAATGCAGCAAATATTAATCTTAGTATTTTTTCAGCGACCTTTTATAATTGTAGGTGCAGTTATAATGGAGGAGCTATTGATTATTCGAGTTCAACTGGAGGCAATTTTATTTTTGATAAGGGATGTGCGAATAAATGTTACACAAAGTCGACTACATTTATCAGCTATCAATTTGCGGGTTTGGGTGTTAGTGATAATGGTATAAATGAAATTTCATTAGTATCATGCTCACAATGTTCTCCAAATTTAGATTATACCAAGTATGATTGTATGAACATTGGATATGGTAACCAAAAAATCATATCATGTAATCTCACATCTAATTATGCAGCTAAAAGATCGGGTATTACTGGATATCTTATCGCCAGTTTTGTTTCCAAGTATTGCACATTTAGCAATTCTGAATCAGCAGATACCACCCTCCTTCAGCTGATAGCTGCACAATGTTCCCCAACAATTAATTTTATGAATTTTATTAACTGTAGCCAAAAAGGAAATACTTATGGGTTGATTCATTTGAAAACACCAGGCCAGCTTGAAGTCAGCGATTCAACTTTTTCTAAGAACACAAAAGTACTGTTTTTTATTGAACAAGGCACAATTTTGCTTAAGAAAAATATTATTAGCCATAACATGGCTTCATTATCTTATGGTAGTGTTACAACAGAATCAAACAATCAATTCATTTCTGACCCAAATATTGGGACTATTGCTCTATCATTTTATTCTACAGACTACTGTTTAACTGATGTATTCAAGATCCCATCTATTGCTTCCTCGAATAATGCTATTCCAAATCATCCACATTGGGTCTTCTTATTCTTGCAAATAATCGAGTAAAATCATGTAAATTTTGAAATGTCTTATTTGCAGAGTTCTGCGATTTGGGATTCCGAATATGACATTAGGAAAGTTAAATGCGGGGGATGGTCAAGTTCACGACTTAGTGTTCGAAAAGATGGCAGATGGATTGAGTTTTATGATGATAAAACCAGGACTCCAATTAATCAGAGTATTCCAGTTGATTTTGAGAGAAAGTATATCCCTCCTAAGCGTCCAAGCACAGCAATGTCCCAAAAAACTGATCTAAAGAAAGAAAATAGTTTTGTTTTAACACCATTTGCTCACTTTCAGGGACATCCATCTAAAAGAGCTCAAATTTCCGACGAAGAAATAAGCACATTGCTATCAAAGTGCGATTTAGCCATAACAAACGCCAATGAGAGCTCAGCACCAAAAAAAAAGCGCAGTCTTCCAGAAGAAATTCCAAGAATTGTGGCTACGCCATACGATTTCTCTAATGTGCCATTTCCTCAGACTACAAGGATCATTCCAAAGCGTAAGGGAGTCGATCCAAACCAGTACCCATTCAGAGTATCTTCATCTCACATATCCAGACTGATGAAGGACAAGGGTAAAACTCCGGAAATGGTAATTAAGGGTCTATCTGTGTCTCAAAATTAATTTTTCAATAAATGTAAACTTATCGTTATGTATATGACTGACGAACCTCCAGTTTTAGGAATTGTGTGTGGAGGGACTCCTGTTCCTGGACTCAATGGCATTATTGCGGCTTCTACGCGATATGCGAAGCGAGTTGGATGGAAAGTTCTAGCATTTAATGATGGTTACGTTCATCTTGCAACAGGAGATCCCCAAATTGTATTGCAGCATACAATTGAGCTCACTAAAGAGCTTGTAAAGAAGATTGCTTCTCTTGGAGGCTCTATTATTCATACAGACAGATTCGATCCCACTAGAAATCCTCAATGGGTCCATAATGTAAATATGATGCTCGAGCATTTTAAAGTTCGTTACTTACTTGTAATAGGAGGAAATGATAAAATTCGCAGTGCTCATATCATGACTCAAGGTGTTGATCCATATCATATGCAAGTATTAGTAATTCCCAAGACTATTGACAATGATATAGATTTACCTGTTGGTCAATCTTCGTTTGGATACCATTCTGCAAGAAAATTTGCTACAAGGCTTGTTAAAGGTTTGATTCAAGATGCACATGCTGTTCCAAGATGGTTTGTTGTTGAAATCATCAGCAAGTGCACAGGACATCTTCCTCTTTCTGTGGCTGGTGCTAGTGGTGCTCATTTGGCAATTATTCCAGAAGATTTTGGGAATCGCAGAATAACTATGAATGATATTCTCGATGTTTTCGAAGGGGCCATTTACAAAAGGCTCGCTATGGGTAAGAATTATGGTGTTTGTATTGTTAGTCAAGGTCTTTTGAGCCAAATGGCGGCATCATCACTTCAAACATTGTTTCCAGATGGAATTCCATATAGATCAGATGGACAGATAGACATTGATGAAATTGATTTTTCTCGAGCGATTAGATTGGCAATGACTGAAAGGTTGAAGGCAAAAGGAATCCCCATCAGGTTGAATAACACAAAAATGGGATATGAGCTTCGAGGATGCAAACCAGTTGCTTTCGATGAGATTTACTCCCAAGAGCTGGGATTTGCTGCTATAGAGGGATTCCGAACAAGACACTCAAATGCTTTAATTGTTTGGGAAAATGGGAAAATCTCTTTCCGAAGTTTCCGAGCAATGATGGATTCAGCTGGAAGGATTAATATTCGAAAAGTTGATATTAACAGCGAAGACTACAAAATATCCAGATCATATATGTGGCAACTCAACCAAGATGATATCAATGACTCATCAAAGCTTGAAAAATTGGCCGAGGCAGCTAAACTTGAACCTGAAGAGTTCCAGAAAAAGTTCAAGAGAATAATCGGCATCACCCCTCAATAACATATGTAAACTGAATTTTATTTACAAAGTAACCTTTTGAAACCACTTTTGTGGGTCGACCAAACCGCTTCCTTTATATGTCTGGCAGAGGTCGTACTGGTCAACAAGGCACTAAATTCCGCATGACTGTTGCTCTCCCCGTTGCAGCTGTCATTAGCTGTGCTGATAACTCTGGTGCAAAGAGCATGTTCATCATCTCCGTCCGTGGATATAAGGGTCGTTTGAATCGTCTTCCAGCAGCTACAGTTTCTGATCTTATTGTTGTTACATGCAAGAAGGGTAAGCCAGCTCTTCGTAAGAAGGTTCATCTTGCTGTCGTTATCCGCCAAAAGAAATTATGGAGGAGGAAGGATGGTGTTGTCATCGGTTTCGAAGACAACGCTGGTGTTATCATCAACGATAAGGGTGAATTGAAGGGATCTGCTATCACTGGCCCAGTTGCTAAAGAATGCGCCGAACTTTGGCCCAAGATCGCCAGTGTTGCTCCTGCAGTTTTCTAAACAGTAGCTTATTCCCACTTTTTTTATTAGATCAAATGTCATGACATATGAAGTAAAATGTGTGAAGGAAGTAGTTCAGTCTGATGAATGATCCTGATATCCGCAAGAAATTAATCAATTCTGGTATTAGAGAGTGTTTTATATCAATTTTAGAGCGAAATAACTTGTTATCAATTCAACAGTTGTTTTCATATCCAGCCACGACCTTGTCGATAAGTTATTGTATTCCGATGCCAATTATCAAAGAAATATTGAAAATTGTATCATCATTAATCATTCCACCGGTTAATCCCATTAAAAACACCGAGTGTATCACCCTCTTTAATGATGCTATTCTTGATAAATCTTTATCATTTCCGAATAACGGAATAATCGAAATTTGTGGTTTAGCTGGATCAGGGAAATCTAATATGACATTCCACATTGCTGTACAGATGTATTTTTCTAATCCCAATAGAAAGGTAGTATATATAAATACCGAAGGACCATTCCCTAATGAAAGATTGCGAAAAATAGCTTCATACAATCATACTCAAGAGGAAGTTGACGAATTCATGGCTTATTTTCAAATCATTAAAGCTGAATATGTCAATGAACTTTGTGAAATAATCAATACTACAATTCCCGCAATTTTTGTAGAGGCAAAAGATTCACCACCTTCATTAGTGATAATAGATAGTATTGCTGCTCTATTTAGGTTGGAGTTTTCCCAGGCACAGATCAAACAAAGAACACAACTACTATTTGATATATCCACCACACTCAAATGGATATCAACTGCATACAATGCTCTGATTATTACAACCAACCAAGCTACGGCCAATATGAATCCTTTCACAAGCTTTGTGCAAGACTGGGTTCCATCTTTGGGGCTATCATGGTCATATTGTATTAACACTAGATTGGTCTTAACAAAAACATCAATGAAAAGAGAAATATCATTGAAAAGAGATAATGGATCATATGAAACATACACTGCGACACTGAGAACAATAAGAGTTGAATTATCTCCAAGGTCACAGGATGTTCTAACCAATTTTTACATATCTGAGACAGGAATACACGGACTTTAGTTCACAACTAACTTTAATCACACATGATTGTCACTTTTCATTTTTTAATGAGTCAATTCCAGCTCTTTTTGGACCTGAACAACAAAGTAAATAGCATTCCAGCTGCTAATATAGGAGAAGAGTTGGATAAGATCAATTTTTTAACATTTAACATTGAAGAAATTGATCAAGTGTCAGATTGTGAATGGATTCCATCTAAGCACAAGAACTCAATTTTGCAAAAGTGGATCCAAAACCAAAATCTTGTTATAAACCGTGGTAGATCCAATTTATTTTTCCAAAATACTCTCAAACCAGAGGAGGTTTACCATTTATTGGATTCATGCTTTTGCCCATCAAAATTCGTTCCAACTATAACCGAAAAGATATTTGAGCAAATATCGACTCTGAAACCAAACCAAGATTTGGCTTCATATGGGTTTTCATTCCTTTCTGAAGTTGAGAATCCCCAACATCCTCCAGCTCATGGTTTTGCCTACGGAAAGGATGTATACTTCCAATCAAATCCAAAAGTTAACACATTTGCGCATATATCTCTTCCAGCATTTATTTCGATTAATCCTACAAAATATCGAATTGAATCAAATACCAAATATGGAGTTAAATCATGGCTCGTCCAAGGTTCAGTAGATGGGAATGTTTGGATTGATATCCACTCAGTTAATGATAATTCAGCTCTAAGCGAAACACCTTCTCAAGCAATTTTCAATGTTAACCGAACAGATTTGTTTTTTTCTCATTTTAGGGTAATTCAAAAGGGACCAAATCATGCTGGTTCATCGCATCTATGTTTCACAGGATTCGATCTATATGGAAGTGTGTTGCTCAAATCTGATCAACGGTTTCTGTAAAGGTGACAATATACCAAAAATGGATTCGAATCAAATCATGGCAGATCAAAAGCAGCTTATACAACAGACCCAAAATGATATTATTGGAACTCCCAAGATTATTATATTATCGTTTGGATTTATTCAGATAGTATTTCTATTATTATCTATCAAATCTCGATTAATTAGCGTTGTAATATGGTTTTTTATTTTCCTTATTTTTTCAATTATTAATATTGTATTAACAAATCTATATAGCGGACCTCAGCTCGTTGGAATATCATATTCTCTTTTTGGGGATACTTTTATCAATTTCGACATAAAATCCGAGCCTTATCTCCCCGAAGAAACCGATGTTAACTACTTTTGGGGGAGTATGTTTTTTTCTCTTATCTATTGGGTTATTGAAACCATTCTCCTATCCATAGATCACAGATCTAAAGGTTTCTTTATAGGTGTTTTGTTTATCATCACCCAGATCCTCCACATTTTAGTTTTTCTCAAAGGTAACGCTTTGGCAACTAAGAGCTCTGTAGAAGCAGTTAAGAGTGTGCTCTTTGGAGAAAACGAGGCATTCAAAGAACTACCCGAGCAGGCGACACTAGACAACCCGAATCCAATTTAAATAGGCACTTTTTCTAGTTTTTATAATGAGAAACCGGACAATCGCCTACATAGAGAACCTTCCAGTTGATTCTACTGTTAATGATATCTTTTTCCATTTCGGAAAATACGGAAGAATCATAAAACTGAAGTTTTTAAGTCATTATATTGCTTTGGAAACCGGCGAGCTTGAGTATCCTACAGGGATTGCCATTCTTCAATATGAGCAGTCTGATTTCCTTAGGATGTGTATTGAGGACAAGAATCCAATTATTATTGCTGGACATATTGTTGATAAGTATGATTCTCCTGAATCTATAAAAACCAGGATCCATACATCTGCTTTTATCTTTTTTAGGAGTTTATACGATTCATATGAGAAGATTTTTGAGAAATTTAGTCAGTTTAATATCGTTTCATGCCAGATTCTTCACCAAGTTCAATATGGGAGACCAGGAATGGCTATTATTCAGTTTAAAGCGCAAAAAGATAGAGAAATTGCAATGAGTAAGTATTCTACAAATGATTTTATGATTACTCTGCCTCTGTATAGTCTTGAGTGCCTAGATTTTGAAGACCAAGATGAGTATCCTAGCTTCCTTGTTCATCCAGATACATTTTCATACGCAGACTCAAGATCTTTCAAGCGCTGGTATGATTTTGAGATCAAACATCTTGATGTTTCATATTATGTCAACTCTTTTTTGGCTTCGAGTTTTTCTAATAAGGTTAAGGATTTAATTGTTAGCAAGCCATCGAGTCCACAATCCTTTTCTTTGGTATGTGATGTGCAAATGAAAGGACCTTTTGAATTTATTGCGAAATCTTTAATGGGCCATGAAATTCATATTACTACCCAAAACGCAGTTTTTCTTTTATTGTGTGCAAATGATTTGAAAATGGAACAACTCTCAAAAGCATGTCTTCAAGTCATTAATGATATTTCTCAGCCAGAGATGATATTCATATTCGCGGGAGATCTATCAAAATACGGTCTTGATTATAGTTACCATGTTAAACAAATCGTTGAAAGGTTCGATATATTCAAAGATAATCAACTGTTCCGCTCATTACCATATCCAGTTCTAACATCTGTTTTTGAGCATTTGCCTCAATCAACAATCGAATCGCCAATTTTTGCAGATTGGTTAATGAATTTTGTTGGAACAAGCGCAGAAGCAAGAGCCCGTCTTATTAAATACCTCCCATTCCAAAAAATGGACGGCAATAAAGTACGAAATATACTTTCTCAACCAGGTATTAACATGAACCATCTCAGAGACTCCATCGCGAGGGTTATTCAACAAGGAATTGACCCAGAAGAAGCAAGACCAATTGAAGAGATTATTAGATCTTATAGCAAATCATCAGCCTCAAATGGTATTTTCTCTTATATTAAAGAAAGATTCGGCTTACCCGCATCCCAAATTATCGAAGTTACATCTACAACAGATTTGCCTAATCTTGTTGATCCTACTTGGAATAAGTATTGGGCATCTTCAATTATGCCAGGAATGTGGCTTTGTTTTGATGTTGACGCAAGACCAAGAAAAATATCTGAATCATTGAATGATCCACAATCATTATCTGTAATAAGGACAAATAGTTACGAAAGAAAGCTTAAAGTGACAGCATACACACTTAAAACCGCAACCACAAATGATGTTGGCCATTTGAAGTCATGGGTTCTCGAAGGATCAAACGATAAGCAATCTTGGAAAGTCATGGATCAACAAACCAAATCAAGTTTATTGAAAGGTCCAGGTAAAGTGAGTACTTTTTCTGTATCTCACTCTGAACCATTTAAATATATTCGTATTCGCCAAACAGATAGAAATACATCAGAAAATGATGCAATGTATCTTCAGGCGGTGGAATTGTTTGGAGAACTATATGAGGGACCCAATCTTGAGAAGCGAGATGTCTATCGATATGAAAAAGGGAAAGAATGGTCAGGTTTCTTCGACTTTTTATCAAGAAGATGCGGAAGTAATCCTGTCTACAGCAAAGAAATATCTATTTTCTCAGCATGCTCGCCTTGCTATCTGGCCGATTTAGAATGGAAAGGATATTGGTGCACTGCTAATACTCCCAATAGCTTTGTTTCATTCAAATTCCCTGGAATGAGAATATCCATTGAAGTCTATATTCTTCAATCATCCACAGTAGGCAAGAATTACTTAACTACATGGGTTTTAGAAGGTTCAAATGACGGGATGCAGTGGACAATAATCGATGAGCAAAAAGGAAGAACTGAGCTATGTTCACCAGGAGCCAAAGTTTGTTTCCCATGCAAACCCAACAAACACTATAGTCATATTAGAATCAAGCAAAGTGGATGCAATAAGGCCGGGACTCATAATCTATTTCTTGCACATGTTGAATTCTTTGGATCAATACGCTTTTTTGATTGAAAACTGAAAATTAGGTAAAAAACAAATTTATTTTCCATAATCTCTTATAATTTCATCAATAAGATCTTCTGGAATGTAGCGAGATATCATTACAAGATCTTCTAATGAAAAATCTAGTTCCTTTTCATGAGCTGTGTTCTCTTTTCTCCTTTTATTCTTATTTCCTTGTCTATGAGTCGTGGACAAAGCTTGTGATGTTGGGGCAATAATAGCATCGAATCCTTCTCCTTGTTTATACTGAACTGAAACACCTTGAGCTTGTGGTAAGCTTTTCATCCAGTCTAAATCAATCAAATGAACAGCAGTTGATGGATCGATTGTCGAAGGATCAATTAGTTGAGGTTCTTTGGTCGGCACTCGTTTTCTTGCTCGGTCAATAGCAGCATTTTCGATTGCTTGAAGTAACATACTTGATTTCCCTGGATATGAATTCATTAGTGAAACCAAATCATTAGTACAATTTTGAGTGTTCTTCTTACTTATATAACGAATATAGATGGATTGAAGCTTGTCATTAAACTGCTGTTCTGACAATTCATGCTTTTCTGTTAATCCAACAAAAGCAGGATGTTTTCTCGCCATTCTCGCCCTTTTCCTCAATTTATCGAACTCTGATGGATCATCTTGAGCAGAGGATATCATTTCAATAAGTTGCTTGACTAAACTCTTCGCATTCTTATTCAAGTAGACATCATCAAGTTCTTTTGATCTTTGCTTCCTAATCTCTTTTTCAACTACTTGATTTAAATAATCGATCGATCCTGTCGATGCTTGTTGTTTCAACATGCTCATTGATTTCTGAGAAGCTATACTAATCATTGATGGATTTGGAGCAAGTTTATGATTAAAACTAGGCAACGTCAAGAGATTTGATGTCAAAGCTGGTTGATTATTTGGAGTAAAAGGCACAGAAATTCCATTGAAATATACTTGTGATATTGTGGATGAATGATTCGTAATAGGATGCAAATTAGGGAGGGGAGGTTTCTTAATCTGATGCTTAGTCATACTTATTGTTTGGCCATTATTGTATAACAATTTATTCAAGTGCTGAGTTTCATCAATAATACCTTGCATTGATTGTGTCAGTTCTGTTGATGTGGGGAGAACAATCGGACTGGATGATTTTCTATCGGGTCGTTTTCTTTTTTCAAAGATTCTCGGCTGATATTGCTGGGGAGAAGGGGGTTTATTCCATAATCTTTTCTTTTGATCGGGTCCCGTTGGTCGATTTCCAATATCTGTGGGGAGGGGATTCAAGGAATCAACTTCAACAAGACGAGATTCACTATCTTCATCATTAACAAATTGCTCTAAAACCGAAAAAATAACCTTATCCAACGCAAACTTACCTGCTTCTTGAGGCTTTTTAATCCCAAAGAATGGTGTTACTAAATCAAAGCCACCTTTTGTAGAACCTGATCCGTAGTAACCAGAAGGATGTGTACTTATAACTTTCGAATCGAATTGATCTTCTTCTTCATCAATATCATCTTTAGGAAGGATAATTTCGACGCGATCTCGATTCTCATCATCACTCGAATCAGGTGAATTAAGAGATGATGGAAGAGGCTTAAACCTTCGGCTCCCATATTTAATATGGGTTTCATTAGGTTGGCTCTCCGGTATAAGCTTTGTTTTATTCTTCTCGGTTTGAACAGATAACGAGTCATCATCTAGCCTATTTCTTTCTTCTCTATACTTTTCAACTAAACCTGAAACCATCAAAGATGTGGATTTTGTATCAAAACCAATTGAAATGCTCTGCTCTTTCCGTTGTTGTATCTCTGCAACAAGCCTCTTTTTTAAATTATTAAGCGGGCCTGTTTGTTCATCAGAGTAAGACTGCCCAAATAATATCTGTAAGAATTGCTGATGTTTTTTGTTAACTCTTGGAGATTCGATTGGTTTCTTCAAGTCTTGTGATTGAAGCAATCCAGATACAAATATATTATCAGATACATCAGAGTTACTCTCTGTATTCTCCTTCTTATCAGACTCCCCATTTGTAAGCTTATATCTCGCTTCTGTTTGAGATCTACTCAGGTCATTTGATGAATCATCTGTTTCTTCAGGAATCTCTTGAATTCCTTGGTTAATTTGACTAGATGCTCTGTTACCTGCAAGAAACATTTTGGAACCAAATTGATTCATCTTTGATGCGAAACTATGAAAAGATTTTAAGAACATTGAAGTACCCGTTGAAGAGTATGACATGTTTGATTTCAAGGAAATGTTACTCGAGTTGACTTTGAGAGGGATATTAGCTTCTTCTTCTTCGGTATTCTCGAAACTGTCTTCAACTGGCTTTTTGTCAGATTGCCTGGTAAGAGCTTGGCCTTTTCTATGAAAGTTTGGAAATACACTTAGTAATCTTTTGTTCACAGACTGTTTGATAATTGGGATATCATTTTTCGCTGGTTGAAAAGATTCTACAGATAAATACGTTTTGAACATTTTTGTAGCAGTGGTTGATCCATCACTTAAAGCGTATCTCCCAAACACAGACTGATTTGAAGGCTTAGATACCGTGTGGTCATTCATTGTAAAAAACTTTTCTCTAAAATAGTCAATCTGGGATTCGAAAGGAGGAGGATGCGTTTTACACCCATTTATAAACCGAAAATCAGGATCATTTTTAAGATTTGGATCCCTCTCAATAGAAAGGAGGGGAATTATTGGGTGATGAGTCTTGGTTAATTCTTCAGTAACTTTCTTGATTTTTGAAAATAGTACAAATTTATTTGTTGATTTAAACTGTGGTAATATATCACTTAATTCTCTGGCATTCTCATGTGCAACATGTGCACTAATCAATAATGAGTCTCTGTGCATACATCTTGCTCGATTATCCCTCATATGCTTTTCATTTTCTATCATTACATTTAGAGACAGTCTGATTGCGTATAAGCTAGACATATTATGATTATCCAAAAAATCAAGAGCATTACTAAATGCTACCCAGAATCCATCTCCTCTTTTAATATTAGATCTATAAACCATTTGTTCAATTTTGTGAAATGCATTAATAATTACTACCCTCATAAACAAAGATATATTTGGCCTTGTTGTTACCCAAGCATCAAAAAATGTTCTTCTTCTTTGAACTGCATTTTTTGCGGTTGCAGCTCGATGTTGAACAGCTGCCGCTTCCTTATCTCCTAACAATAAAAATATTTGTCGTTCATCATTAATTGTTTCCATAACTCTATTATACATTATCAAGGTTTCCTCTTTAAACCTTTCAATATGAATCTGAAAAGGAACCAACGTAATCATATGACGAGGAAATATATTCATTATCACCCTCTTTTTTGTATGATCATACTCACTAGTTTTAATATTCTGAAAGACAAATCTATGCCATCTCCTTCTTCTTTGCATATAACCTTTCCATGCATGAAGTGATAGACTTATACATGACAGATCATCATTTTTCATAAAAATAGAGACAATCCATAAACATAAAGATGGTCTTTTTTGAATCATGATGTAGTTATATATCCTCATGATTTGCATTGACCTCCTATATTTAATAAATGCACTAACTACAGATCTTTTCATAAAAAGTGAGTGTCTTTCCTCAAAAACATCCTGCATTTCACTTAAATGATGAACAAACTTAACATGCTCTAACCATTTCCGAAGAATTGCCCTCACTGTTGTATTCTTATTATTCTTATTGACAATAAATTTTATCCAAGCAGCAATAGCAAATTTCATATTTCGTTTCATTCTTTGCGTATCAGCATTAATTAGATCTTCATTTTCATGCCTCTTATCAATCATAAGCTTAATAAAAGATTGAAAGCCATTGTGCTTAATTGTATGAATTCGTTTCTCATCAGCGTTTTGAGCTTTGATCTCAAGAAGTTCCCTCTTTTTTATAAAGTTGTTCCATTCAGGAGTATTCGCGTAAAACTTGATTGGTTTGTGTTTCTTCATTGAATTCCATCCCCTCCAAAGTTGAAAGCATATCATCATATTTTTAAAATGTCCTTTCCTCATCGTCTCATAATCATTCGGACAACAAAGGGAAGACTTTTTTTTGTTCTTTCTTGTGACAATTCTCCATTCGAAAAGCATAGCTCTCAAATCGCAAGCAAATACTTTTTTAATAAACTTCAGGAGAATGCTTTGATCAATATACTTTGGAATAAAAGCCATCCCGCTAACTCTGAAAAGATCAGGATTTGCTGGTACAGAATAGTAGGGAACCAAATTTGAACTTTGAAGATGCTGAATCATCAATCTATAATAAATATCTCTCCCTCTTCCTTGTAACATATTGCTATTTAATAGCATAGCATAGTAATACGGAATGATTCTTGCCTTTTTTATTCTTCTAAATCTTACTATGAAACTCTGAAAAAACTTTTGAACATAAAACATCCTAAAGTTCTTTTGAATTACTATTGCTGCCATATCTTCTTTGGTAAGCCTCCTTCTGTGAGCAATTTGCTGTTGTATTTGCTCGTTAGAAAGGGTATCTGGCGCTGGCGAAAGAATGTTGGAAATCTGAGTCATTTGATTACTCTTCTTACGTTCAAATTCATCTAAAAAACCTAATAGACCGCTTTTATTTGATGCAGATTTACGTGAAACACTCATTTTTTTAATCCCTTCAACGTTTTTGAAAATCCCAGTTTGACACTTTTATTTTGAGCATCTTATAACATTTGAGCGGAATCTGTATGGAAGTGGACCAGATGCCACATATGATATTCATGATGTTGATTTTTGGGTTGATAGAATTGCAAATTTACCATGTTATCGTTTTTCAAGCAACAGGGTTTTCTCAATTTTCATTACTGGAGTTAATACTTGAAATTGGAGTTACTTATAATATCACAAGCGAATATATACCAACATGATTTTTATTATTTCACTTCATTATGCAGCAGAAAATGGCCATCAAGATGATGTAGAATATCTTATTATTCATGGATCAGAAATTAATACTGAGGACTTTTTTGATACAACCCCTCTTCCTTTTTCAGCTGAAAATGGTCATGTTAAAGTTGTTTAGTGTCTTATTGATCATGGAGCCGAAGTAAATGCAACAGATGATTGTCACAAGACACCTCTCTATTATTCAGATATAGAACATTTTTCAATCATTGTTGAATCACTGATAATTCATAGGGAAATAAATGATATCCAAGACAATTTTGGTAATACACCTCTCCAATATTAAATATGGTTATATGGACATTATTGAGCTCATGAATTATCATGCAGATGCTTGATGCAAGGAAATAGGAAATATTTTCAAATCATTCACCAAATCCAAAGTTGATTCATTTCCAAAATAAATGTATGATTTTTATAAAATTAATATTTACAGTTGTTTGCCTTTGTTGAGATATGAAGAATCCAACGAATAAGGAGAAAATGCTAAAAAAGTTCATTTCATTAGGAAACAAATTTTGGTACTATTCTGATAAATAATTGGAAACATGGATTCATAAGGACATGTAGTTACTTTCTTAAAATTTGTTAATAAGAGTACTAACTAAAAGACCTTTTGAGCTCTTCCATTTTTAAATCAAGTTCTCTCTTATTTTCTTTCCACACAGTTTTCATTGCTTCTATCTCGTCCATTGAAATGCTTAAAATTGATGAGGTACTATGTTTTCCAGGAGACTGTTTATGTGCTTTGATTGGGCTCAGAAGGCTACTCTGAACCTTTTGTATTAAACCTTGTATTGCATCTGCATTGCTTGTGAGCGAGTCAATATCTATTGAATTGGCAAATCCACCAGGTGCAATTGAAATCAAAGACTCAACCATAGAGGATAGAGTGTTCCTGATATCCAAATATTTATTATGCTCTTCAACCACTTGGTTCCTTGCTTTCTTTAATTGTGATTGTACCGAATCAATAACATTCTTTGTTACCACAGATGAAGATATACTATCTAAAACAACATTGTGGATCTTGTTTGTGAGTTTTGTTTGTTTGCTAAATTGTTTCTGAATATCATATTTCATAACTCTAAGATCATTTTTCATCGTAGAAAAGTGATTTTTTGCCGAAATCATTGCAACTTTTAGCTTGGCAATCTGGTCATCCTTTTTTGAAACTGTATCTCCGATTTCTTCGTTCTGATGGATATTCTTCCATTTAAGGGCTTTATTTGAAAGTTCTAAATCTTCTACCCTTTTCCTTAGAGCTGTATTTTCTTCCATTAAATAAGATTTGTCTTTGGAATAGTCTTTTTTCAAGTTTTCATATGCATTTTTATAATGATTCCTCTCAGTTGTCATCATTTCAAACCGTTCGTTAATGTCTTTAATATAGTCTTCTCTTTCACATCTCAAAGATGCACAAATCGTATCAGTCAATTGGCTTAATAAAATCGTTGTCGATATTCTATTACTTTTTAAATGCGCATTAACTCTCTCTTGCACAATTGGTTTAAGAGTATTATCCACAAACAAGCGAAAATGCTCGATTCTCTTATCACTCATTCTAAAATTAACGTCTTGAAGAAATATTTAGTGAGGCTTCCAGTCAACATCTTCCAGACCTTGGAATGTTTTCTTTAAGCCCTTAGGGTTAGCCCACTCACTATCAAGATATGAGTCATCATCATCCTTCTCTATTCTTTTAAGCTCTTCAGCTTTTTGGTGCAATCTTGAAAGCATCTTGACCTGTTCTTCCTGGCTCTGTGACATTTCACGTGGTGGAGGACCACTTTCAGGACCTGTGAGCTTTGCAACAATTGTCTGTTTTTCATTTTTGCCTAAGTAATCGGATATACTCTTTCCTCTAGAGTATGATTTACGAATGCACCAAAACTGTGCTGTTTGGGGATCATATTCATATTGTACTGGTTCTCCTTCTATCAGCTTTTTAAGCGGATCACTAGATGGCAAACCTTCTGGATATACTATTGTAACAGCAGCAGATAACCGAGCAAGTTCTTCACCAATCATTTCAGGAGTCATAAAAACTTTATTTGTGATTTGATTCTTTGAGACAGCTGCCTCAGCATCAGAGATAGCTCGCTCTAGAACTTCCTTGTTATCTGGTGGATTTGACCTCTCTCCGTTCTCGCCCATTAACCCAAGCTTCATTACATCTTTAATTAGGTTAACCATTCCCCGAATCCTCAAAATTGCGTTATGAATTGCTACAACATCTTCAATTACCTCATTTACAGCCACTGTACATGATGTTTGATAAAGAAATTCGGTTTCTTTTGTTGTTTGAAGATGAAAGATTACCATTAACGAATAAGTGGCCAGCTAAAAAATGATGAAAAGACACAATAATGAATGTTTAAAATATATAAAAAGGAGTTCCTTATTATTGTAGGCCTGATTCATTCAACACCTTGTTATTTTTTTCTTGATCAATTAATCGCTTTTTTTCAATAAGAATCGGAATTCTCTGTTCTAAAGCATTAATTTCCTCAATCATTTTCTCCATTTGCTCATGAATTGGCATATTATCAGATTGCGCTTCTTTTAGTAGTTGGATTTGTTTTTCAAGCTTTTTATTCGATTTGTCAAGATTATCTATGTTAATGCACAATTCATTATATGTTTTGTTCAATTTTTCCTCATATGGTAAAACAGAAGTTTGGAATTGAACCAGCTCTGCAAGCTCATTCGAAAGTTTAAGAATATCTTTCCTCAAAGAGCTGTTTGGGTCGTCCATTTTGATCACTTTGAATCTTCTGGGTGATATTTGAAGATCTTCCATTAGTGTAATGTGATTTAAAAAACATTTTAATTCTCACTCTCGCTCTCATTCTTTTCTCCTGTCTGGCCGATGAAAAACATGATAAAGACGTCGGGATTGTTGGATTTCTCAAATGTGATCACATCTTTTGAGAAAAGCTGAATGTATCTATTTGGCAACACTTTTGTTCCGTTTAAAAATGTACCATTATTCGATCCCATATCGAACAAATAAGGAATAATTTGAGGTTTTGGATCATTTTTCAAAATTACTTTTCTGAATTGAATAACAAAGTGTTGCCTGCTGACAAATTTCTGTGTTAGTTTCACATGGCAAAAAGATTCTCTGCCAAAAAGTGTTGCTGGCTCTGAAATACGATGATTTAAGATATCCTCAGAGTTTGAGCACGATATATTGACATTGAAATATTGACTCTTCGGCAATCCGCTTGAATCGAAAGGAATACAATATTTTGTGATTTTTTTATCTACCACAAGCCTTCTACTATTGTAAAGGGATACAATTTCCCAATTGGGTCTTTCTTTCTTTCCCTTTTCAGCAAATGCACTATCAACTCGCTTCATTTCGGTTATGACATTTGATGTAAAAATTTCAAGCCATGTATTTCTGTGGTTGACACCCCGTTAAATGAATTAACCAGAATTGTATGAAAATTTGCCTACTGTAAACCAGTTTTGTGAGAAATAAAGAAAACTTTGTGTAACATTTATTGAAATGCCTATCGTTGGATATAAAGGATTCAATAATTCACAACATTTTTCATGTTGGTTTTTATATTATGTTTCTTCTCAATGGCCATTCAAGGCCATTACTGTTTGTATCGCTATTCATATAGCTATTACTGTCCCAGTGGATATAAAACGCAATCTATTTCATGGGATAGCATTAAGAACACTGTTTTTCAACCGACCACAGATGGAAAGCTATATTTTGTTATTGTCGGCTCCGACGAGCAGAATTATCCCGTAATTGATTATAAGCTTTTTAAAGATAATTATGTTATTTTTGATTCGTATAATGGCACCATCCGGAGTAAGATGGCAATTACTGGGGATCAATTCATATATTTCAACCATTTCAAGGCATATAATTCCCATATTCTGTTTCAGAATTCTAAAACACCGGGTGGCCAAGTTATTGCAAAATTTGATAGTCTGACCCTTCTTCAGGGATCTAATGTGACAATGCCACTCTATAGTGCATTAGACTCAAAAGATGTGACTTTCGATTTGAAAACAGCACAGCTGGTTTTATACAAACTTTATACAGTTGCTGATCGATATCTAAAGATTGTAGAAGATTATGGAATATCTGGTATGGTATTTGTTGATGAAGGTATTGAATTATATCATGTCAATTATACTACTCCGTTTTTATTAACGTACCAAACATTTTTAAGTTTCAAATTGCAAACTTTTGGTTTACGTAGTGGAAATCAAGCTTTCGTTTTTGGTTATGGACTTAATACAGCAAAAACAATCCCAGGATCATATAAAGTAGAACCTCCTTCAGATTCAAATGGTATTATGTCTTTTTACTTTGATAATTCTTGGGAAGGAGTTAATGTTTCATTTTCTGATACAGTTACTGTCAAAGACTATAAATACGGTTCTGTGTTTCATGATGGCAATAGTTCAATTATTCCAAGCTCATTCATATTTCCAGTGGGATTTTCTAAAGAAAAGCTAAATCAATATGGGTATTGTTTTGTACCGACATCTTATGTTGTTAACCCAACCACAATGAAACCTTGGCTTGCTCTTGAGTATCCATTGACTTCAATTTATACATTTAGAGAGAATATTGATAAAAAAGTAATCATAATGGCTTTGCAAACATCATTGAACTCAAAACCTACCATTTATTTAAAGAAATTAACAAATAAGAATGTTCATTTTCGGCTGAGCAATGTTACTTCTGGGAACACAATCCAATTTTTGAATATCGATGTATCTGATGGTGAAAATTCTTTAAACTCGATTTATATTGATTCAACAAACGTTAATTATACCAAAAATAGTTTTTATAGTGCAACAATTAAGACACAAAGCTATTCCCATATTAATTCTTGGGTTTCAATGCCTTATAACACCAAAATATGGACTGATAATCTAAGAATTGACTCAATGAATTTGGATTATTTTCAGTATTTATCCCTTAATCCTCTTTGTTCAATTTATCTTCCCGAACTTCGAATTAATTATGTAGCTTTATCCCCTTACGAATATAGCTTTTCTTCAAGTTCAACCAATTATTCCATTTCGACTTCAAAATTTTCATTATTAGAGCTTAAATCAATGATTTCCTTACAAATTGCATATGATTACTATCAAAGTTCAGAACTTCCTTCATCATTGAGATTATTACTCAAGTCATCAACTAAAGCTTCTTTTGTATCATCATGGAATACCCCCGGAGTAACCATGAAACAAGGTGTTCCCAAGTGTTTCATATCGACAATAAACGGTACAGCTACTGTTGATGCTATCTCATCTATTATCCCTTCAGATGTTTTCGAATTTAGTTCAAACATTTCTGTTATAGTTCCTGGATTTGATGGTTATTATTGTATCACTGATTCAAGCGTTACATGTCCTGGAAATTTCTCAAGGATTGTGAAATTTGCTGACGCAGGACAATTCCTCTACCAAAACAACTCAAAAGGAGAGGTGAATTTTTATATCAAAGGATCAACAAAGACAAAATATCCAGTGTTCCAAATGACTAATATCAAGGGAAAAAATATTAAGTTTTTCACTTCCAATTTGTCAACAACAGTCGAATATGCGGAATTTACACTTGGATATTCATCTGCATCGTTCCCATCAATGGATTTATCCAGAATCAATGCATCATTTAAGTCATCAACGTATGCATATTTAAGTATTAATAAATTAACCCAGTATAATGGGGCAATCAACACAAATTCATACATATCTCTGAATTCTTCTGAAATTTTTAGCGATATTAATTCTTATTACTCATTCCAATCAGCGTTATTGACAGATACAAGCACCAATAGGAGTTTCTTCATAGATGCTCAAGATATCATAGAAAAGATTTCTTTTTCATCTTCTGGTATTGTTTTAGGCTCATCAAACAAAGACTATATCATTAATCAAGCAGTATATACTAATCTGAAAATGTTTTTTGACATTTCTACATTTTCTTCAACTGATTTATTTCCAATTTTATATAATGGTGTTGAGGGAGGGTTTTTGAAAAAGATGCCCCATTTCGTTTTTAACCAAAAAATCTCTGGGTTGCCTCCAAAGATTATCTTTGATGAAGCTTGGAAAAGATTATCTCCAATACTCAATGCTAGCCAATCAGCCGGAGTTATTGAATACGATTCATCCTACTCCAATGATATTATTATTGTTTCACAGAGCAATGAATTTCCCTCAAATATCTTCTCATATATTAGGTGCAACCTAAACTTCAATAGTAGCATTGGACATTATATTGTCACAACAAAATGGGAGTATACTTCAATTGCTGATTACACAAATATTGTTCATATTTCCCAAATTAATAGCTTTGGATTTATTCCCGCTGCAGATAACTTTGTTCATCTTTTTATTTTTAACACAGGAACGCAAACTTCATATCCATTTATTGATTCATCAGCATTAGCCGGGAAGAGCTTTTTATTTGAGACTTCCCAATCTATTATCAATAATTCCTATTTCGGGATAAGCCTTGTTAACATGGTTGGAAAACCTGACCATATTTTCATCAGAAATGTTAAAACGATGATTAAGACCTCTGATTCATCCACGAGGATTTTTGAAGCAAGTCAATTATCAATACAAGAAACCCAAATCAGTTTGGCAAATACGAAAGTATTGTTAAACCCTGACACAGTTTTATCTTGTTCAATAAGTCAATATGTAAAAATTCGAGATAGATTGATCCCAGGAAACAATCGTAAAATTAATATATACTCACCAGTCGAGTTTGATAACTTACTTATCTCCTCCAATTCTTATTCACTTAAGTCGAATTCTATCACAAACATTATTTCTGTGAATAGTAGCCAATTCAAATCAATGACAATGATGATTCAAACTCCCAAGTTGTATTTGAACTATTCTGGTTCTGGAAATGAAGTTTTAGATACAATTCCATCTGTCTTTATGATCAATCAAAAACAATTAAGTGAGGTTGTATTTAATGACAACTGGTTTGATAATATTACCATTATTGATCCAAATGCCAAAGGGCAATTATATACCGATGCTGTTAAAGGCATTTTATATGCTAATTCTGACAATTACCCACAGCATTTATTCAATTCTACTTTACCATTTAGCTTTTTCCCAATTAATGCAGGTAGATATTGCATTTCTCTAACCAACTTTGATTTTTGTCCATCAAATTATATTAGGTTATTGGCTTCACCAAACACAATTATTAACCGAAATCTTTTTGCCGATGTATTAGATGATTCAATGAGTATCTTAATAATGGGTACTGATAATGGTAATAGAATTATTCTTCCTTCCATGAACTGTAGTATTCTTGTTCTCAACAGCATTGACAATAATATAAATCATATTATCCTCAACGCATCGAATGGGTTGAATATTAATTCTGTTGCTTTTAATAATCTTAATATTAGTGTACAAGGTAATGCCAATACATGGAATAATAATAACATATCATTTATTAATTGCACTGTATATTCACAATCAATTGGCATTAATTGCGATATAATTAAAATCGAGAATTCTAAAATAGTTACAAATGTTCTTAAGATTAAATCTTCAATAGTTAAACTGGATTTAGATTCATATTTAGCCTATTCTACATTCTTGGAAAGTAGTTATCAACTTGATCTGAAAGTTAGTGAATTAATGAGTTCTATCACCTTTAATTCCGAATTCCATATTGTTACTACCTCCAATCCATATATGATTTCCTCACAAAACCTTACCAAGTTTAGAATTTTCTATTTTCCACCTTCAATAAAGAAGTTAAAGATGTCAATCAATAGCAATTGCGTCTTCAATGTTATTGCCAACATAATTGTAAATAGCTATGAATCACAGCCAATATTATTTGATTCAAGCTGGGATTCATTTAGTTCATCAGTTATTGGAGAAAAATCCCAAATTAAAAGGTATCCAGACTCTTCTCCATTAACAATTATTAGCCAAATCTCTACTTCATATCCAAATCATTTATTTACAATTGATTCATCTTCAACATTTATTATTCAAGATAAGAAGAAGATTTGTTTATATAGTGTTTCTGAGGATGCTTGCTCTATTGATAATTATCCAATTCAGTTTGAAAATGGACAAAGATTTTCTCATTCGATAACTGGTGATAGTGTAACATTCTGCATATTTGATACTTCAAAAGATAATCCTTTGATTTGGGATCCCCCGACAATATCTTCAACAAATCTATCGATATTTGGAGAAAAACAATATATTCGAATGCTTCATTCATATTCATTAGTTTTGAACACATTCAGTATCAATGGAGTGTTTGTCAATTCATCATTCTCATCAATTACCTCATCTGTTATGATCATTAATAACAATGGTTCACTGGAATTGCCAGTTAACTCAAAAGTTAACACAAACGCATTATCGTGTAGTTTTAATGCGCTTCATAAATTGATATCCAATATTGCAGTAGGATCATCAATTGATCTTGTATTAGTATCATATTCAGATATTAGTACATGTATTCAAACAATTGGTTTGGGAGACAAAAGTCACATTTTATCAAGTAATGGTTTGAGTATTACAATTAATGTATCTCTTTTTTGGAGGTTCAGAATAAGGATAGATGAGAGCTCTTCCGATTTAAACCCACTATATATTTACCCAATTGATGCAATCAACAAAGTTTCTCTTGTTCCACTTATACAAGCTACAGGAAATACAAAATCCTATGTTAAGTTTTCTTATAAGTGGGATAGTGAAATGCTCTCAACTGAGGCAAAAGGTGAGATCAGAGCCCTTAATACCACAGAATTAATTGTAATTTCTGAGTATGATTCTTATCCATCAAAAATCTTCCAAAACAGCACCTCATTTACATCCCAGTATAATTATAGCGGGTTTTATTGTTTTTATAGGACAAATAATGCAAAATGCCCACAAAATTACATACAAAACAAAATAACTGGCAAGAATGTTTATAATTCACTAAAACCCAAATGGAATGGGAAATATATTATAGTTACCACAGATACGAGTGCTTCTTATCACCCAATTCTCGCAGGAGCTCTATTTGAGAGTTCAGATATTCAAATAGTTGGACAGTATTCTCATATTGGTTTGAATTCCACAATTAATATACAATCGCTTACTATAAGCAAGTCGAGGGTTGTTTCTTATATGAATTCTGTGAATTTGGATTATTTAGAAGCAATTGACACAGAGTTTATCAATTTTAAAGATGTTTCTGTTTTGGAAATAAAATCTGATATATATTCATCGTCCTATATCTCCAAGTGTTTATGCTCTTCTCAATCAATTCATTGGGAAGTTAATGCTGGAACAAAACTATCAAACTTTATAATCGGATCACAGTCATTTGTTTTAGTTCAAAGTGGATCTTCATCTCCTTCGGCAGTGATTAATGTTGAATATCTCTCTGAATTGGTTATAGCATCATCGATAACTACTTCTACAACAGTAACTTTTGGTTTTAATTCTAGTCAAGGATCAGAGATCAATTACTTGCCAATATTTGTTTTTAATATCTTAAGTGGACAACCAAGGATTAACATCGATGACTCATGGGAGAATAAAACAATTAACATTCAAGGATCTCTCTTGAAGATGCAAGGATTATCTCAATCTTCACTCCATGTTTATTCCAATTATCCTTCATATCCAACAAATATTTTTGATTTCCCATCTGGAACAACTTTCCACACACCAGAGAAAGGAAAGTATTGTATGGCACCTTTTGATTATCTTAATGAGTGCCCCACAGGATACAAGCAATTATCATTTAAACAGAACGAATTACTAACAACGATCTTTACAGAGAATCCAGAATCAAATCATGTTGAAATTATAGTTTGTAGATCCAATTATTATACTTACCCCATTATAAGTATCAAGGATTTAGATGGAAAGAATGTGTTATTTACTAAATATTCATCACAATCAGTTCAATATGTTCAACTCCAAGAAGGCACAGGAATAATAATCAACAAACTTGTTTTGAATGGATATCATGTATCATCAAGCTCAGAATCACCAATAGAAATGAATGAGCTTTCTTTAAGGTACTGTAGTAACTTGATGGATCCAAATTCATTGAATCCAATTAAATCAGTCATTGTAGATACCGACTCAATATCCCAGATTAATGTATTGTCGCCAATATCATCAGGATTTTCAAATGCAAAAAGAGTTGTTGTATTTAATGGGGAGTTATCCAAGTTTAGAATATTTAATGACAATATTGGAATTGAATATGATACAAACTCGATAGCTTATATCAATTCTAGCTCTTGTAATATGCTTAATGTCTCAACAACATCAGGCAAGATTTCTGTATATTATAGTGGAAACGATACAGGTACAATAAGTTTACTGCCAAATATATTTGTTTGTAACCAGTCATCAATTATTTTCGATTCATCATGGTATTATTGTAAGGCTTCCATTATCCCATCTCAAAACAAAGGTATTTTTACTGGATCCAACATGCAATTCAAGTCATTGTATCCAAGTTGGCCTTCGGAGTTTTTTGTTCTTCCTCCAGCAGCAACCGTAACTGTAAGTAATAGTGGACAATATTGTCTTTTTAAGGATCAAACTTCAAATGAATGTCCAGATGGATATATACAGATTGAGTATAATGAAGACAATGTTATAGAAAGAGGTCTATTTCCCGATTCAAATAACCACTTAGTTTTATATGTTCTGAAGGCAAGTTATTATAATTGCCCTTCTTTGAGTCCTTCATCACTCTCTGCAATCAATTCTATTATTATTAAAGGACACGAAGCATCAACTTATATCAAATTTGTACTTTCTTCCGAGTTAGAAAGTTCTGAACATCTGATTTTGGATAGTCTTGAGCTTAAATTAACATCAAAATCTCCCAATATTAATAGAGTATGGAGTATAAAATCAATTAGTTTGAACAATTCTAAAATTACTGGCGATAGTTATGCAAAAATCTCATCTAAAAAATATATGTCCGATTTAAGCTCAGCCAATACATTTAATGACTTTGTTGTAGCAGACAGTGAATCTACTTTGACAATTTTCGAAAACCAATGCCTGAAAGAGATCAAATTGTACTCCGATTGTTTCTATTTACGCAATTGCAACTATGAATACAATACAATTGTTCCATCTGCATTTGGAAATATTGTAGTCAATTATTCACAAGAAGCTGATATGTTGGAATACAAAGTGTATTCGTTAAGTGAGACTTCGTTCATTCCAAGTTTATATGCCAAAAGTTCAAACACAACAATATTCTTTGACTCTTCTTGTTATGGGAATACTGAATGCCAGACAAAAGGAACCATTTCCAAATCTCCCACCACATTGCTCAAATTATCATCTGAATATCATGGTCCACCTCAGTTTGTCATAGCCCCTCCACCAGGCCCAAATACCATATATGATTTTGTGCCAATTCAAACTCCTCACCCAACGCAATCCAAAGATGCTTCAGGAGAAAGTGGAGGAGACTCAAATACTGGATCGAAGACACCTGGATTTATGAATGCAGTTATTGTAGTAGGTGTTATTGCTGTGATAGGAGTTGTTGTTTTCTTAGTAATGAAGCCTAAACAAGATATCATCGATGAAGACTCACATGAACCTGTGAGATCTCACCTAATTACCCTCTAAAAATGATTTGATTTCTATCCTATTTTAACAAAAATCACTTGGACCTTTTTACTCATATTTTCCCACATGGACTGCTTTCCAAAATTATCATATAGAAGTACATAAATGCCCAGATTCCAGTAACAACAGTCAGCTCGACATTCGTTTGGAATAGGAAGAATGTCCCCAAGAGTGATAATAAACACCCTTTATACTGTGCATGCCCCAAATTAAATGGAAATCCTTTCTGTTCTGCTCCTCTATCTAAACCAAGTTCCCAGCCATAATAAGCACGAACTTTTCCAAGTTTCTGAAATACAAGGTAATTCAATAATTGACCTGCCGCAATGCATGGGATGGCAATAGGAATAGCAGAAAGATTAAAACCGGATTTAAGGCATAAAATAAGATAAAGAGCGAAACAGACAGACTTAACAGACGCAGATCTCTGAACAAGTTGGTCTTGTGTCCAATGATTCTTAAAATGTCGAGGGAATTTATAGGCCCATGTATACATCATATAAGGCAAAACAATGGAGAGGAAAAGAGCAACATGAAAGACACTCCAGAGAAAGTCTAGCATGAAAAAAGTGGCATGATCGGAACCATGTTTTTACTCTAAGCAAACCTGGATGGAATCCTGTACCCTGTTTAATAATTTTGATAGTGGAAGATACTCTTCACCAAGTGGTTTAAGCACTTGGCCATTCATGACGAATCTTATTGATGGGATTGGGTCATTATAGAGCTCTAGGGCAAGGTGAGATCTGTATGGAGGTATTGATGATAGATCAACGATATCAAGTGAAGCTAACAACGCCATGATAGTTATATCATGTCCACTTAATAGAGCAAACTTTGCTTTTGACTGCCCGCTGAGTATCGCAGCAGTTTGTTCGAGAATAACTCTCCATATAGCGCCACTGTTTTCTTTTGGAAACATTCGATAGAATCCTACTGATCCATATGATGTATCATTCATAGCAAGTTCAAACATTTGGTCAGTAACAACATGTGGTATGTTCTGGTTGCTGCACTTATAAGAGTACATCCAGTCACCAAGCCACATCCAATTCTCTTCGGTTTTCTCCAATTCCAAATATTCGAACAGCGGGTTAAGAGCTTGCTGGGATTTTGCTTTTCTTTGCTGAAATTCATCGGATTTCAAGAACTTCTCATATACTATTCTTATATCTTTGCAGTAGCTGGAACTGGGATATAAAGGTTCAAGTTCTTTGGTACCAGTGACATATTTAATAGTCTCATCTGGCTGTATTGCTGGATAAAAACCATCGAAAAACGACATCATTGACTGTATACATCTCTCATAATGTGATGATCTCACATAAATTAGTTCTTGATCGAATACTTCTGGTAGTAACCCGATTTCATTCACTAAGTATTGACGATAAAAGGCTCCAAGTTCTTTATGCTGGCTCATTCCGTCAATTAACAATTCACCACTCAAACATGAAGGCTTAAAAGGATACTTGGACTCTTCAAACTGTTTCAAATATCTTCTGCCAATATTTCCTCCAGAAATTTCTATTTTAGGGGCTAATGATGAGTTGCTTAAACAATTCCAGATTCCAGTTTCATTTGATCGTGCCCATGTATCAATAGGGGCTCTTGCCCCATGCCTTGTTATTACAAACATTGCCATCAGTGCTTTATTCGAAACAGGTGGGTGTGTGAGTTGTGACACACATTGAAGATCCCGATTCATATTTGTTCTCACAGAACATGTGATTCACTCATACAAGGCACAATAATAGAAAAATGAAATGATGACTGATACGTTTTGATTGAGGATGAACTGTCATACTGAGCGTTACAAGGCACACTTTTGTATATGTATGAGGAACAGGGGTTAAACCATTAGACACAACATTCATTGATGATGTTGGGCAATCAACAATCCAAGCACGGTCAGAATAACAATTGTTCATCGAAAAACCATGGTTGGGATCGGTTGTAAGCATATATGATACTTTCCCACTATATCTCATAAAGACACAATACCTAGCAACAACGTTGTTTCCAAAATAGCTTATAACACCTTCACTCAATGTAAAAAGATCCAGAAAATTGCAATACTGTATGTATGAAGTTGAGTAGGTTGAAGGACACACTGCATTCCTGCCTGAACAATTCTTCACCTGACAATATCTAACATCATAGTATTTGGGGTGCCACCCTGCATGTCCAATACCTCCACCAGAAAAAGATACATTCCAATTATGGTTAACAATCAACCCCCCTCGAAGATATGCCCTTCCAAGTCGTCCGGGACCAAATCCACAAGAAATAAACTGGCAATCCTTGAATGTATTGTTTTTGACATCATTTGTGATGTTAGAAAGGATATCCTGGTACCCAGGACAGTGGAAACAGCATATATAATTAGCCACGAACTCGGAAACATATGCATATACACATGAAGTTACGGGGTCATAGCAGTTATAAAACGACACATAATCTAATTTGATTGTTCCATAATCAATGTATATTGCTCCCCCGAGCTGATTGGTATAACAATCTTTAAAAAGTGTGTTAGAAACAACCAAATCACCTTTATATACCATTCTCGTCTTTATTTCATTCTCAAAAACAGATTTTATCACAATGGGATGCTCTAAATTCTTTTCAAAAGTAGAGCGCTGTATCTTAATGATACCAATAGAACTACTCCTAAACACTTCAGAAAAAAATCTTTTAAATCCACATTTGTCTACATAAATGTTATTTCCAGCAAAAAAAGAAGTCCCCAAAAATGAGCATTTGACACTTAAATGCCTCAAAGAAGTATTTATCATTATGAATGTAAAATTTCATAAAAATTAAAATTTGTGCCATAACAAAAAACACCACCATTTATCACACATCTTTCTCATTCATCATATCTGGAAAAAAGACCTTAAACTGTGTCTTTTTATTTGTAGTTTCATCAAATTATCAGAAAAGTGTCAAAATGTCTTCGAATGAAGTTTGTAAAGGCCAGGTTATCATAGAGTATTTATTAGATGAAACAGAGTATACATATATGTACTTGAGTTACATTAAGCAGACGGGGGTTCCATGTATTTCCAAGCAGTATAAAGTACCTGTCACTAATGATATTGTGATGCAAGAATTGGAGCTATTTTGCAGTAATACGGCAGATTTTTTGCCAGCACAGGCTGCCCCCAGGTCAAAAGAGCCAGATGGCCAGTTTTTTGCGTTTTTCACGTTGTTTGGAGAACCAATTCAGACTATTTTATCAACAGAGAGTTCTTTGGATGCGATTGATGCTAAGAATATTTGTATTCAATTTTTTAATTTGATAAAATTCCTCGCAAAGAAGGGGGTCAGGCTACTTAAGGTTCCTAATCCAAGATTTGTCTTTTACTCAAAAAGAGAGCCAAAAGTATTGTTTCTTGATATTTTGGAGCACGAAAAGTCTAAAAAATCAGAAAAAGAAATTATAATTGAATCAATTCCACTGGTTAAAGGCCTACTCGCACTTTTAGTTCAATGGATTGAGGATTTATCAACTGAATCAGAAACAGATATGCTTCTGAATGATAGCGAGAAAGAAGCAGTTAATTTCTTTGTTCTATGTGACAAAGACCCTGAATTAGCTATACAACATGCATTTGTGAATGGGAATCTTGTGTCGTTGTTTAAGAAAATTGAATCAGTTCCTATTGACTTTTCCTTCTTTTGATCAGCATTTCTACTATGCTTTGCGTATTTTTGCTAAGTTGTTTAACATGAATTTCTAACTCTCCTCCAGCAATCATATACAATTCGACAAATGTGTTAATTGCGATCTTTCTTATGTTTTGATTAGTTGAATTTGTTTGATCTATTAGACAAGGAATAATTATAGGTATTGTATACCTAATGTTTTGTTTGTTTAGACATGGTATAAGTAAAAGTTGGAATTCTAGTCCGTTTTTTGTTATTGTTTCATTACGAGATGAAATTGCGTTTTGGATTGCCGCAATGATATCTTTGGAATCACATTTATGAGATAAATAAACTAAAATGCTATCTGATATCCGAGAATATTCAACAGATCCTTTCCAATGATATAAACAACATTCAACAATGAGGTTAAATGAACTTGTGTCTTTATGGAATATAGAAAACTGTATTAGCTTCAATGCTTCAAGACTGTTTTGGCTATTCCCAAGAACAATGCTATTCAGTTTTGGATATACTTGAGAAGAAATCGATACCCAGTTATCAATACTGGATGATTGAATCATAGCCGAAAGTTCATCAAGAGATAGATCCCTATCTACTGCATTCAAAGAAGGAATATTATAATCATCAACTCTTTGGAAATGAATCTCTGGAATGTGTTTTTTCCAAAACATTATAAAATCTGAAACCTTTGGTTCCAATAATGTAGATATAACCCTAGAAAAAACTTTACTATTTTCTAGATATACTGTTTTGAACATTTTTGCTAATGGCTTTGTTGATTGATTATCAGGAGGGAAAAAACTCTTGAATGAAAACATGAGGAGAGACTCACAAAGAGAAGCATCCAGAAGTGCCCCTTGTTTATATGTTACTAAAGATACTAAAAAGTGCAATAAATGAAATGATGCTGATTGATTTAAAGATATGGACAGTAAAAGAGAAGCATCAAATAATCCACACAAAGACTGAAGAACCAAGTGAGCATTAGACGAAACGCGAATATTATTTGAAGAAGAAGATAATAAAAGAAATCCAACTAGGAAGGCTAGTTGGGGTTGGAAAAATGATGAATAGCATGGTAGAAGATCATGAATAATTGCCAATATCGGAACAATAATCTGTGGCGATGTCTGTGTACAACATTTTAATATGTCTCCTACTATAGATTTAATGTCTTTTGATAAAACTGAAACATTACCACTATCAATATAATGCTTAATAGTATTGATAAACTGAATCTCATTTCCAACAACCATCTTCAGGCAGTTTTCTTCCTTATTCTTCTGATGCATCTCACTAATTTCCATATCACACGAATCATCAATATTCATTGAATCAATGGTTGGGTCTTGCAAAACACTATGTTTGATTGGAATTCCAGAAAGCTTTTTTTTCTTGACGGGAGAAACTTCTATCATCGAGGCTGATGGCTGAATAATTTTAATTGGAGATTCTATACTATTAAAAGCGTAATTTTTTTCATCCAATATCGATTTTTTGGTTTTCCCATCCAATTTTCGGAAAAACTCAACAGATCGTTCTTTTGAGCATATTTCCATTGCTTTTGCTGCTTTTCGTGCATATGAGCGAACATAAGGAGATGCATCCAATAGAATAGTCTGGAGAAGAGTGTGATATCTTGGCCAGTTCGTTCCTATGGCCTCTTTTGGCCACGAGCACATAACAATACAAAAGCATTCAGAGGCAACCAGCTTTTGGGACGATCCTTTCTTTGAGCACAAATCAAGAAGGGTAGAAAATATTTTTCTTGATTGGCAATATCTTGTGATTGCAAATATTGTATATTTGGAGCAATCAGCCATAAATTGTGTTCCATTTGAGAGCTGCTTGGCTAAAGGAGTTATATAGTCTCCATATGTATCAAATCCATTACCAATTCTTCTTACCATTTGCGATATTAATAAACATGCTGATTTTGACAAAGAACTCTTCATATTTATTGCAGCGTTCACCAACCCGTTGTAAATTCTAGATATCTTTGTCCTAAATTCTTCATTCTCAAGTGCCCCACCATTAATAAGTCCCATAACCTGTGTTATAGCGCTCACTTGTTCATCCCATTCTCTGGATGGTTGTATGATATCAAATAAATTTTGAACTGTTTCGGTTACACTTCCATTTAGTACCATCGGAGGAATGTTTTCGCCCGCATTTTCAAAAATACTCCTTGTATCAAGCAAGTTTGGGTCTCGATTTGCATTTTTCTTCATGAATGCACGTTTATTATTACAAAAATGAAGTGAAAAAGTATTTTGTTGTTTCCCGTTTTAATCGAAAGGATTTTTCTAATTCATGAAAAGAAAACATTTTCTTACTGATATTTATTGGTAAAGATCGTTTCTTGAACAAATAGATTGTTGGAGTTAGCTATTGAACTAAAAGGAAAAGGATTTGTACAAGTAATTTCAGCCCAATAGAGGTTTATTCTGGGTCAAGAACCAATAAATATAGCAAATGATGCAAATCAATGTGATTTTTCTAGAAAAAATGGAAGCTTTTTATTGAAACTTGAACAATTTGGCTCTTATTCAATTCTGGAAAAAATGAAATTGGAAAAGTCAATGTATAACTACTTGGCAGAATATGTTTTTTTTGGAAATGTATCAAATATAGTGATGCTCTAATAATTACAGCCAAAAATAAATAATACATAAGAGGTAGTTATCAATACCCATTTGTTATTATGTGATATGTTTATTTCACGACTCTTTACAGATGGAGGCAACAATTGTAAATTCATCCGCGATCTTGAGAAGCCTCGGCCGTTAAAGAATCGAACAGTAGAATCTTGCGAAGAAACATCAATATTATTCCCGATACTTGAAATTCCAGCACAACAGAAATTATGATCAACTTTGAATGAGGTTTGTTCCATTAACTCCATTTTTAAAATCGGATTCCATTCATATAAATAAAAAGACAAATGACATAGCAACACGATCCTGATGTTGGACAAAACGATTGTCTTGACAGGTGGGGTGGGGGCTATTCTAAATAGTGTTTGGGGCGGCACCATGCTACTTTTTAAACAGCACCATGCTACTTTTTAAACAGCACCATTTTTCTTGAGGAATTCTTTTAATTCTCCACTCGCAAAATGAAGAGGAGTCCATTGAAATATAAAAACTCAACCATACGAGCTTTTGCATTTATATCAGCTTTTTGATTAACTAAATATTCAACAACACTAAGATGACCATTTATAACAGCATGATGAAGAGGAGTAGCATCATCCTTATCTTGTACATTTATATAAGCATTTTGATTAACTAGATACTCAACAACACTAAGATGACCGTATCTTGAAGAGAAATGGAGGGGTGTACAATCTGTCATATCCTCTCCATCATAATAGCCATTTGAAAAAAATGCATTCACATTTGTACCATTAGCTAGAAGATAAATTATGCTTGTTAGTTTTCCTTTTGCTGCTGCTTCAAATATATTTCCTTCGAAATCTGGTGCTTTTGTTGATTTCCATTTACCAATTCTTTCAAATTCTTCTTTTTGTTTTCTCTCTTCCTCTTCATTCTTCATTCTTTCTTGCTCTTCTCGATTTCTTTGTTCTTCTCCTTTCTTTTTCCTCTCTTCTTCCTCTCTCTTCTTTTGTTCTCCTCTAAGTCGATTTTCTTCTTCCTCTTTCTTTCTCCAATCATTTTCTTGCTTATATTTCTCTAATTCAGTTAACCTTTTCATGAGATATTCAATTTTTTGTTGATCTTCTGCTTTTTCATTATTTTCCTTTTTGATATAATTATTAAATGCCTTCATTTCTGATCTCTCATTAATCAATGCGCATAATGATGAACAACCAAGAAAACGACTAAGCTCAAGAACTTCATCTACATCTCCTAATTCGGGCTGCCGAATTCGAAAATGAAGAAGATCGAGGAAAACTTCAATTGTTTTCGCTGAACACTTTAGCTCAATATTGAATAGCTCATGTGAATTACAATGACAGAAATCTTGAAATGCTGAACTGTGGAAGTAAAAACACCCAATATTAACAGGATACAATACGCTTTGGTGTGAAATATAATAATTATTTGTTCCTGATTGGATTCGAAACCGATACGAATCAAAAACAAGATCATGACAATCCCACTCTTTGAGAAGCTCAAAAACTTCAACTTGATCTTCAAAAACAGTAGGAACTTTCCCTGTTTGCAAAAATGTAAAAAACTGTTTTACAAATTTATGATTCGACTTCGTTTGAAAATTTATAATTGTTTCCCCAAAAAACTCTCTATAATACCTATTTAAAACAATTTGTTCGTTTTGGAGAACAAAATCCTCATTTTCATGTTTAAAAACAACAAATGGCCTAGTACTGTTCATACAAATAACTTTTTATCAATTTGTTTACAAAAAATGATCTGAAGCGATTATTATGTAAATCCCAGTTTTTGAGAACATCATGAATACTGTTTGATTTGGATCAAACTTGAAAAAAAATGGTATTGTAGAAGGAGATAATTATTTATTTTTTTTTTCAATACATTTTTCTTAACAATAATTAAAGCTCTCACGTCTTTAGGTAGGCTGAGCCACGTTTACCATGGATTCAATACTCCCTCATTTTTTTTCCCCTATTTACTCAAAGGAAAATAAACATAACAATTATTTGAATACATTAAATTATTTCTGATAATTTGATTCCTGACAATTTTTGTGATAATTATTATTATTGAAATGTCAAATTCATTTTTCTCGATCAATAATAGTTATTTGAGGGTTATTTAATAGTAAATGATTTCCTTGTCATTGTTTTTACATTTAAGCGAATTCATATGTCAAAAATACTTTCCAACAAGTCTGAAAATCGCTTGCAAGGTTTTTTCTGAAGCACCATTCTTGGATATATGATTCATATTGAGCCCTATCTCGAATATGTTTCCTAGATAAATCATCTTTGCACGCATTCCAATAACATTTTTATATTTTGCGATATGTTAGAAAGATGTACAGGACTTGAAATGTGTTAACCATAGTCTAATAAAATTTACCTTCAGATTTGAATAGTTTTAATGAACAGCCATAGAGCATAATATCTTGTATTAGAAGGTCAATCAGCATTAAAATAACCATGTGAACATCAGTAAACACACATGAGTCAATTTTTGTGATCATTGTAAACCAAAAAGTGTTTTCAAAAAATTATTTATCATAAACAGAGACACATTTATTGATTATTGAAAAAATAATATGTCTTTGGGTCCTTGTTTATTCCCATTTTTTTTCTCCCGATGAAAGATATTATTTGATTCTGTAAAAGAATAACAAAATGCATCATCAACACACTCTCCACTCAATGCAGATACTTCAAAAAGGGCGATTCCTTGATCACCGAAGAAGCGACGATATTCATTCCTATTTACCTTCCATAATCCTTCATGCAAGTCAATTTTATTCACAACTGCAATTATTCGATACTCGGTGTTACGATTCTTTTCGATTTCAGCAAGATATCTTGGAAAAGCAAGAAAAGATTCATTAGAATCAACAGAAAACACGAATATAAAACAATTTGACAAAGAAAATAGAAGTCTATTCCAAAAATCATATTCACTATCCATATACTTTAATAAAGTTATATCAACATCAATTTTTTTGTTATTAATAAGCTCTATCCGATTCCAATGTTCTTCACAATCGAATGATGAATATAACATGTAACATTTGGTTATATAGCGGAAAATAAGCCTGATTTTACCAACTCCTTTCATACCCATAACAACAACATGTGCATAATCTTCGATAATCAGAATTGAAAATACTTTTTCTGATAGCTTTTTAAATTGGACAATCAATGGCAATTTTTACAGTCAATTTATTGAATAACCCTTACTTTTGCCATTTGGTTTATTTACATATTCTATGAAGTGCGTGTCAATTCGTGAGTGTCCCATTCGGATATCGCTTTCCACTAACTGTGTTCAATTTATTTATTGTATATTTTCCTCTTTTGTTGTTTCAACTGAGAACGGAGGTGCTGTACTATTTAATAGTGCTGGTTCGCTCAAATTCTATCATTCTACTTTCTATAATATCTCCGCTGGGGGTTCATGCCATGGTGGTGCGATTTATTCCACTGGATTATGGACTAATTCTTCTTTTTGTTGTTATCAAGGGTGCAAAGCTCTCATAGGAGGGGCAGCAACCGTTATTGGAAATAATTGTTTTGATAATAATGTTGTATCTACCTGCTACAGTACTGAACAAGATTCTCTTCGTATCTCTTCTGGATATCATCACCAAAAGAATTTGAATTCTACTTTCAATTCAGCAGTTGGTGATGGATCTGGCCTTGAGTTGTCTATTACCAAAGGAACTGATGTGAAGTTTATTAACCTAGCATATAATACTGGCTCTGGTGTGTTTTCAATTTGGGTTGTGAATTCTGGTAACTCTGATGTACATAAAATCAATTTAGTACATTCAAAATGCTCGAAAGGAGTGATATTTTTATCTAATTCATGGACTGTGAATAGTATGGCCTATTTTAACAACACAGGCCCATTTTTCTTCACAGGATCAATTCCTTCGATAAAAATCATTGAGTGTTCTTTCGACATAGCCACAGTTTCATATTCATTCATGTTAGCTACCTCATGCCAGTTTAACACATCACCAATATTGGTCACATTTGAATCAGATTCTCTATTTCAGTGTGAGGGCATAAGTTATCCCTATTCAATATCAGATTCGGGCCTTAAACTAATTACTCCAATTCTGATATTCTCTCTTATCATACAATAAATCGAGAAATTATTTACTTGGATTCACAACTGCGGCAGAGTTGAAGGCACCAAGAGCAAAAGCAAGGGCTAAAGCAGGGAGTTGTACCTGATAGTATCCAATGTACTTTGTCAAAGGAGTAACATGGGTTGCAAGGAAAAATACTACACAAAACAGAGTAGTGCGGAAAATTGTTGAACCTTTTGACATTTTTGTTTCTTTTCCTGAAAACATCTTCCTGGTAATGATCTCAAAAGCATACTCGAATACTGTCATTAAAATAGAAATACCAAGCGATTGATAAACTGGCATTGCTTTCGTGTTGCGAAGAACAAGCGTAAAAAGCCTTGCTTGGTTGAACCCTTGAAGCATTCCAATGAAGTAGTAAAGTAAGTTCAATATTTTGTATACTAGGTCGAAAGGAGACCATTGAATTAGGATTGTTATTGCTGATGCTATTCCAGCTTGAGCGGGATAGTGAGTTATTGGACTTGCCTTGTGGAGCAACAAGGCCAACAATTCGCGGGAAGAAAATATCATAATCAATGATATTAAAACTTGAATAACTTTCCTTTGGAATGTAGTAACTGTCTCCCTATAGGAACGCCTAATAACGAATCCACACCAAATAGCTTGAATAATAAACCAAAATGGATATTGAGGCATGCCAAAAACGAGTGTATATACTTCTTTATACCCACCATTCTTCAAGTAGTTCCAAGATGACTTGTATTGGTTAATAACCTGTTGGAAATCGAATTTCATTCTGGCTGAGTAGTTTATTTGGTCATACGATTAGTAAACTTACATTATCGAGAAAATTTTAATGAGTATCCAGAATCTCAAAGAACTGGGCGAACTGATCCTTAAAGCAGCCGAGTCTGGTCAGTTGCAGGCAGAAATCGCGTTAGTTTCGCTTGAGAACATTTATTCAATGCTTTCTCTATCAGAGGAGCCTCCCGCTCAGGATGATTTTGTAAGTTCAATGGCCCAGAGTCATCAGAACATGTACATGGATCAATCTCAGTTGGGATATAATCAGAATTTGTCGTATCAAGGGTTTTCGTTTGATGAACCAGTAGTTCCAGCTGTTATTGGACCACAATTTAACAGTGATATTATTAATCAAGCAAGCAATATTCCATTTTTGTTCCATCAGATTCCTGAGTGAGTTTTTTCTGAATATTCTTTTATATAGTACTAATCAACTAATATCTCCTCGCTTGATTATATATTACCTATGAGTGTAATGTGTCAAAGTTTTAATTTCATATATATATAGAAATATTCTCATGCAACAGTTTCTCAATAGGTTTATGCCCCTCAAAGCGGAAGTGATAGATTACCTTCGAAAAATGATGTTATTTAGCAAAGATGCCTTTTTTTTGGATTTGGAAATGATACAGACATTGACTCTGGCGTTGTAGTCTATATGGACTTTTTAAAGAGCGATGATAGAGAACAATACTAAATTAATGAAATTCTTATATGATATCAGGCCATAAGGCAAGGCGGAAGTGTAATATATTTAATTATTACCAATCCAGATGATTCATCTCCTCCAATATGACCTGTATGAACTCCTCCAGCACTTCATATTTTTGCGACCGCATTTGATCTGCTTGATTTTAATCCTCCATTCCCTCCGATTCCGGAGCCATCAAATACACCACTGATAGTATATGAACCTCAACTACCAGCACCTGCTATCAAACCGAGTAGGCCAGAATCAGTTCCAAAAATTGTAGGAAAATACATTCCAGTCCCACTATCACCCCCTTAGCATCACCGGTTTGAGTAGACTATCCTACTCCACCACCGCCCATCACAACAAGTACATTGATACTCCCCCTTCTAGGAGCAACCCAATAATTTATCCCATCATTATTATATAATTTTGCACTTTCAGAACTTCGCAGAAACATAAGAGAACAGCATTCGTCATATTAATTTATTTAAAGGTATAATTATTGGTTTGTTGTTCCTCAAACTTTACAAATTTATTGAAAGGATTACAAATGGGATACATCCCAGGGATTTCCAAAGTAATATGTCTGTTACGAAAACAAAAGAAGAAACAGCTCCAATCAGTAAAATCAAAATTGTGTCTCTTGGGGAATCTCGAGTTGGGAAGAGCTGCCTTATTAAACGCTTTTGCGAAGGAAGCAGATTTGTATCTCAGTATATCCCAACAATAGGAATTGATTACGGAGCCAGACAATTTACTGTAGACAACATTCAATTTTATGCTCATTTTTGGGATATGTCAGGCGATGATTCGTATTTTGAAGTGCGAAATGAGTTCTATGGAGATACAGACGGATTTTTAATTGTATTTGATATGTCATCTCGAGAGTCATTCACACAACTAGGTAGATGGCTTGACGAAGCGAAACGGTATGGAGCAGATGTATCTTTGGCTGTGTTATGTGGTAATAAATGTGATTCTCCGAAATTAGCTGTATCTGCTCAAGAAGCAACAGAATATGCTCAAAAATTAGGAATACCATTCTTTGAGACATCTGCAAAGAGCGGGAAAAATGTACCTGAATCTTTTTCGCAATTATTCAGAGCAATCATGTCTAGAATTAGAAACCAAGCAAGAGGAACCACCCCAAATAAGAAATAATTAAATATCAACAGTATATCTTTTAATTTTCCGTAGATTTGGCAAGTTCAGCAAGCTTCCAAAGAGCTAGAGTACAGTGAAACTCTGGATTATATCTCTTTGTATCATTAGCTTTAAGAACAGCGACTGAAAGCTTTTCCAATATATTCCTGAAATCAAGTACTCGTGGTCCACGAATTAAATTATTGACCATACTAATTGACCATGAACAAAGCATTGAAGCCAGAGCCCTAACCTCTTTAAGTTCATTCGAGACAGCTTGGGCAACAGCAACAGCAGCTGAAAACAACTGAGTAAACTCGAATAAATCTGTTAAAGGAAGAAGCCACCGTTTTCTTGCATTTCCTAAAGCTAGTTCAACATCAGCAACAAGAGCTCTTGATGTTGCGGGTATTTCACCTGGATCTCCAGTATCCAAAAATTTTCGAACTGCAAGCAAAAACATTCTCCTATCAACTTGAAACACATCAGCACCTTTAGCAATCAAGGATGCTATAGATGCAGCAAGCCTCCTAAAATACTCAAAAGAGTTCGGTCCTGTGTGAGGCTCGATTGCCGCTTTAAGACATTGTGTCCATAAAGAAACGCAAAAAGCAACAAATTCAAACCACAAAACTTCAAAAGCTTCTGTCCAGTTCTCTGGTTCAATGTGAGGGAACCTCATTCGAAACTCACAAGCTATTGAGAGAACAATAGAGTCACTTATCTCGCTTGATGAGGCTAAAAACATAACCCTTTTTCTTGCTTGTGCTTCAAGATGCGGTTTAAATATCGCGTTTGCGAGGTTAATTGGTAATGAAGATCCAAAAGACAATATTTCATTAATAGATACAGGGGTCATTGTGTTTCCTTCTCCAACTTTCTTTTCTGGCTGATTAACTGCAAAGGCGTTCAAAATCAGATCGCATCTATCATATCTCATAAAAAACTCAGCAGGTTGACCTTGTCTCCGGTATTCAAAATGAATTACATTATCTCCTTCCATTTCAGCACGTCCATCAGCAATTTGGAAAGTGTGGTAGCATTTTTTCCAATCTGTTGAATATATTTCACATTCTCCATGCCCTAAAGAGCAACATATTGGAAATTCTCCCGTTTTATTTCCCTTTTTAACCACCAGAAATGCGTCAATGATCTGTCGTCCAAAAACACGAGGAATCTTACCTTGAGCAGACATAAGGCTATTATGAAAGAAAAGAGTACTTTTAATCAAAGTATGGTATCATATCCCATGAATAACCCTTGACTCGCCTCCAACAGCACACAGTTATCCACAAAGCATATATTCCTGGCATTAGGGTAATAAATGAGACAAATGCTAATCCTCCAAGGGAGTTAATGGAATCATAAAACCTAATCTGAAGAGCAGCGAGAATAAAAACAGTAAAAGATGGAATCCCGAAACAAAGCAAAGCAACCATTATCAACATCGACTTTTTATGAGTCTTTGGAGGCATTTCACCAGACAATAACCAGTTTCGTATCTGAAGAAGGGGAGAAAGTCTCTGTGTTTTGCTTTTCATCTTTTAAACAAAGCAAGTCAAATGTCCCTTCGATTTATCTACGATGAGACGCCCAAAATCAGATTTATTCGGGTTCAGAGGATCAAATTTATAGCATCAAAGCCTGTAATTCATATTACACTTGGTTCTAAGAAGGAATCACCGAGTAAGTTTTCATATACACTCAAATTGTCGAGTTTTTCACTTCAGGGATGTTATGAACTTGTTAATAGTATAAAGGATAACTCTTTGTATTCTCAATTATATAATTTAAGTGAAAAATCATCTGAATGTCAGGAGATGGTTTTTAGTTTGTTTCAAAGATTATTAGATTTTCGCTATATATGCGATAAAATGTCGAGAGGTGAGTATCAAACAGTTGAAGAGGTCAAAGAAGAATTGAAATTGTTTGTTGATGGTGTGTACAATCGATTTGTCCAACTGAATTATAGTTCAATACGGAATGCCGCCTTTTTTATCAAAGAAGACATTGAAAATGCTTTTAGAAATTGTCCCAAGGAACAAGTCATTTATGGTTCAAAGGATATCGATAAGATTAGATCAGATTTGACGAGATTGAATGTACCGGAGCCTGAGTATTTGCCGACAACTCAGTATGATTTAGAGAAAATAGCAAATGCACTTAATCATTTAGACAAAAACCAAAGGCAAAAGGCAGAATGGATAATTAGAATGAAAAGTCCTCGTGTAGCCTATTACCAAAGAGCAGTGGATATATCTGAGCTTCCATACACTGCAATTGACTCTTTAATTGAAGAGTTCAAAATATATTAAATAAAACAAGCCTTTTTATTATGGACGAGTATCAAGTACCTGAGTATTCTTATGGAGCTTGCTTTATTGGTCCTCCTGGTTCTGGAAAAACCACATGCGTTTTTACACTTCAAGAAATGTGTTCAAAACTGAAAAGGAATACAATTGTGATTAATCTAGATCCCGCTAATGATAATATTCCTGGAAAAGTTGATTTTGACATTCAAAGTATTATTACAGTTAAAGATGTAATGAAAGAGCACAGTTTAGGCCCTAACGGAGCATTGCTATATTGTATGGAGACGCTTGCTGATAATGTTCATCAGGTTACCAACGCTATCAAGCCACTAATCAAGCCCACAACATATTTTTTGATCGATTTTCCAGGCCAAGTAGAATTATATACACATTCCGATTCCATGCAAAGATTTATATCTGAATTCTCAAAGGATCTTAATGTGAAACTTGCTACTGTTAATTTAGTTGATTGTGTTTTAGCTTCATCAAAGCAAGGATATCTTGGCCAGTCTCTAATGGCCCTAGGAATGATGCTAAGGCTATACACACCCCATTTGAATGTTATATCCAAATTCGATCTTGTTCAAAATCAAAATGTGGAGATTCCATTCTCCACAACATCTTGTGATTTTGATGATATGATATGTAGTGGAATGCCAAGCCCTCTTCATAAGGCAATTGTTGATTTACTCAATGGATATGATTTGGTAAGCTATGCATTTTTTACTACAAAAGATGAAACATCAGTAATAGAAATAATACAATTGATTGATAAGGCTGTAGGTTGTTCATGGATGCTGTAGAAGAATAAAATAAATATTTATTTGATGATTATACCGTCATTGAGTTTTTTCTCTTCAGTTTAGTTTCAGGGTGTCTCTTTTTTGGAGAAGAGAGCTGAATATTAATGAATTTACTACCAAGCACCTTAATTCCATCATATATGAAGAAAAATGAATGAATCCATAAATGAAAAGTATAAAGTGTCGATGTTAAAACACTCTTTTGAGACGCGTTGCGTTGTACAAGGCATAAAAATCCAATTATTGATGATAAAAAGACTTGAATATAGAACAATGGTTTAAATACCCTATGTTTTCTGGTTCTTCTGATTTGCCCGATTTGATTAATAATAAGATGAAACAAAGGAGATATCATGACATAAATACAAATACTTGTGCTGATTATTGATACCCCAAACCACATCCTTCCAAAAGATGTGACCAGTAATAATGTTGAATATAGCAATGATATGCCAATATACGAATAAATAAGTATATTGATCTTATAAAAAACTTCAGATTTTTCCTTTTTGATACTAATATTAAGATATTTTCGTATATAGAAGGATATCCAAATGATTCCAACAGAAGACATAAGGGACGAAACGCAATCAATATAAAATAACAATTTTTTCCCGTATATATCAGATATTGTAGGTATTTTTGAAAAACACCAGCCATTCATAAAAAAATATACAAAATGCTGGGAAAATGATGATAGTATTGGGATTATTGAAGCCAACCAAAATAATATTGATGGATATCGGAAGAAAGAGAGAATCATGTTTCTTAACACGCCGAATGGATTCATTGACAATAAAAAAAATACATTAAGAGCATAGTTTAGTTATTAGGACGCATCATTCTGATCATTTGAGCGTAATCTATCATATGGCTGCCGTCTTGATCCAACTGACCAATTATTTCATCGATAACTGGCTTTTCAATAGGATGCTTAAGATTAGAAAGTATCTGATAAATGGTATTAGCGGGTATTTTACCTGTGTTCTTCGTATCAAATATCTGAAATGCCCGAATAAGCTCATCTTGAGAATCGGCTGCTCTTAAAAAGTAATACGCAGAAATAATGAATTCGATAACATCAATTGGGTTTTCGTCGCCAATTTCATTCAACATTTCTTGAATTTCATCTGCAGTTGCTCTGATTCCAATCTTTTTAAGAGCCTTTGGGAAATCTTCGGGAGTAATCACTCCTCCACCTGATTTAGAAAACTGTCTAAAGACTTTAGTAAAATTTTTCAGCTGCTGATCAGTAAAACACTCGCAAACAGACATTAAAAACTAAACGTCCAAGACACTTTTAAAAAACTAAACCAGGCAAGAAAGGGAGGATTCGAGAAGGTGAAGTCTCTTCTGAAGCTTCTCTATTTCATTATGAATGCCATTTTCACTATTAGTAATTTTATGGTGATTCAAATCTCTAAGCCTCGATACTAACTCTGAGTGTAATCCATGTATGATTACTGAGAGGCGACTATGCTGACCAATGTGGGCATGATACGATTCCTTCTTCTCCTTATTTTTCTTTTTAGGCTTTAGTATTTCAATGGTTTCATCATTATGATCGGACTGGGCAAGATTTGCTTTAACTCTGCTCTTAATCTCAGATTTTTCCAAGAATACTACTCTTGATCGCAAACCTTTAAGTTTCAACTTGAGATTCTTGTGCTCATCAGACAACATCTGTATTTCGTTCTTCAATTCATTGGGATCAACTTGATTATGTGGAGTTCTTTCAGGTTTGTTTTCCAATTCAACATCAATTGCACAATCTTGCAATTGAGCCTTGAGTTTTTTGATTATATTTCCTCTTCCTAAATTGCCTCCTTCAAGAGAAAGGGCTCTTTTTGCTTTATTTAATTCAGTTTTAAGTGAATCTGTTTGTAAACGAAGCGATCTTAAGACTTCGTTGTTCTCATTCACACTGGTTTCATATTTTACGATTGGTACGCTTTGAAATTGTCCTATTTTTTGTTCCAATTGGGCAACTAAAATTTGTTTTTGCTCAATCTCTCTTGAAAGCCCAAGGGCTTTTTTATTCATTTCTCTTATTTTATCTTGATGATCATTTTCACCCATAGGTTGTGTTTTTGACAGTTCAAGCAAGTCTTTCCTTTTTTCATCACGTATCTTTTGAAGACGAACAATTTCTGCTTGTTTTCTTTGATCATCAGTGATATTAATATTCGTATTTTCATCAATATCATCATAATAATCATCTGAGCTATCTAAAGCTTCAAAATTATATATCATTTTTAATGAAACAAAATCAAATTGATCTCAATATGTATCAGATATCAATAAACATGATTATTAATGGTAACAAAAAGAAATGCAGGTTTAGAGACAGAATTTTGAATTCTAGATTTAATGAATTTGAACTGAATGAGAGTCTCTCATTCAGTTCAAATAATTAAGTGAATATCAACCACTTCCATTATTCTTATTCAGCACAGAGTTACATGATGATAAATCT